>WNFV01000188.1_pt1 | contig 85087 bp, 75 predicted proteins | sample 5400101 | NCBI WGS metagenome assembly WNFV01 (sample SAMN13153361, study PRJNA577476) | soil metagenome | isolation source: 115 cm soil or saprolite under grassland replicate 1 | place: USA:California | collected 2016-06-15
CGAGGCAGGCGGGCGAGCGGGGCCACCACCCACGTCGGGGGCAGGCGGGCGGGCGGGGCCACCACCCACGTCGGGGGCAGGCGGGCGGGCGGGGCCACCACCCACGTCGGGGGCAGGCCCGTGGGCGAGCCGGAGCAGGGCCAGCCCGGCGGCGGCCGCCCCCAGGGGCCCGGTGACGGCCAGCCGGTCGCCGGGGCGGGCGCCGGCACGGGTGACGACCCGCCCGGCCTCGCCGATGGCGGTGACCGCCAGCGACAGCACCGGCCCGCCCGAGGTGTCCCCGCCGACCAGCGCGACCCGGTACTCGTCGCATGCCTCGCGCATGCCCGCGTAGACCCGTTCGAGGGTGGCCGCGGACGCGGCCGGCGGCACCGTCAGGGCGACCACCAGCCAGCGCGGCTCGGCGCCCATGGCGGCGACGTCGGACAGGTTGACGGCCACCGCCTTCCAGCCCCAGTCTTCCGGGGCGGACAGCTCGGCGTCGAAGTGCCGGCCCTCGACCACGACGTCGGTGGTGACCACGAGCCGCCGGCCCGGTGTGGGCACGAGCACGGCGGCGTCGTCGCCCAACCCGACCTCGACCCCCGCACCAGGGGCCGACCCCGCGGTCAGCCGGGCGATCAGCCCGAACTCGCCGAGCGCCGCCAGGCCAGGCTCGGGCGGGGCGGTTCCGGACGGCGCAGGGGGGCCCGGCTCGGGCGGGGCGGTTCCGGACAGCGCAGGGGGGCCCGGCTCGGGCGACCCTGGCATGCCGCCTGCGGTCAGGTGACCGCCTTCACGATCGCCTCGTCGAGCCCGGGGAACCCGGCCAGGAACTCGGCCCGCTCGCCCTTCAGACGCTCGACCTGCTTGCGGTACTCGTCCACGCGGCGCTGGCGTTCATACAGCCGGCGTGGCTGCAGGAGCTCAACGTCGTCGATGCCGGGGATGTCCGAGGCCACCTGGTAGCCGAAGTCGGGGTCCTCGTCCCAGGTGATCGAGCGCTCCGCGATGCCCTTCACGATGGCCGACGAGTGTGGGATGCGGATCTTCTTGGAGCGTTCGTCGCCGTCCTTGCCGCCGACCCGGCCGGTGTTCAGCAGGTACACCTCGAGCGGGTGGGTCTCGAGCAGCTCGGCCAGCCGGTTGCCCTGCTGCTCGTGCCGGAGGGGATAGAACGGGTTGGTGCCAGGCACCCGCAGGGCCTTGCCCTCCTCGGCCTTGCCCCCCGCCGAGGTGCCCTGGGTCTCGCCGAGCATGAAATAGCCTGCCGCCTGCTCGATGTTGAGCCTGGCCACGCCCGGGATGATGTTGTCGTTGCGGTTGAGGATGAGCAGGAACGACGCCGGAGGGACCTGGTCGGCCGGCCAGTTGTCGATCGAGCGCATGTTGAACACGGCCCGGCCGTTCTTGGTGTGGGACTCGTCGAAGAAGTCGATCTCGTCGCCGTGCTGGGAGACGTTCTCGAGGTAGGCGTCCGGCCTGGTGACCGCCCCGTGGATGGCGGGCTCGTCCTGGGCCGAGAGCGCGAACGTCTTGGCGAAGCAGCCGTCCTCGGTGGAGACGACCCTGCCGCCCGGGAACAGGCCGATGAAGTCGTCCTGGACCGCCTGGGAGCCGTTCTGCTTGGTGAAGGTCGTGGTCGTCTTGCCAGTGCCCGACAGGCCGACGATCAGCATGGTCTTGCGGCCGTCGGAGGTCGGGATCACCTTGCAGCCGGCGTGCATGGCCAGGCCGCCGCCCTCGTAGACCCGCTTGTTCCACATGCGCAGGCCGCCCTTTTTGGACTCCCCGAAGTAGTCGGAGTTGATGACCCGCGTCACCCCCGCCTCGAGGTCGACCGCGATCACCCGGTCGTCCGGGTAGCCGGGCATGGGGAGGTTGGGGGTGTAGACGATGGTGATCTCGGGGTCGTGGGACGTGCCGTCGCCGTCGATCGGGCCGTAGTACAGGAAGCGCTGCATCCCGGCGATGTTCGAGTTGGCCTTCTCGATGATCAGCCGGGCCGGGGCGCGGTACTCGCCGGCGTGGCCGACGAAGCCGTCCACCACCACCATGTCCTGGCGCCTGATGTAGTCGTCCTGGACGGCGGCGATGCGGGCGCCCTCCTCCCGGCTGACCGTCTGGTCGGAATGCTCCTCGGGCCGGTCGGTGACGAGATAGGTCGAGCCCTTGGACCTGGCCAGGACCTTCGTCTTGACGTTGACGTTGCCGAACCTGGTCTGCCTGGCCTGCGGCATTGTGTCGGTGAAGGAGCGCAGCTCCTCCTCGCTTGGGCGGAACGCGACGGACTTCGCGGCGAGGTCGAGGTCCTGCGGGGACGAGCTCGGCATGCAAAGCCTCCAGTGCAGGGTGACGCCATGGTGCAACCGGCCACGGTGCCGGACTGGCTCACCAGTCTACCCTCGGGGCCGTTCCCCCTTTCGGAGGCAGTCGAGCACCTCGTCATCTGTGACCTGCGGGAAATCGGCGAACGCCTGGCCCACCGCCACGTACCGCTCGGGCGTCTCGAGCACCACCACCTCGTCGACCGCATCGCCGAGGCGGCGCCCGAGCCCCGGCGGCCCGACCGGCACCGCGACCACGACCCGGCCCGCCCCGGCCCGGCGGCACCAGCCGGCCGCCGCCACGCAGGTCCAACCGGTGGCCACGCCGTCGTCGACGACGATGGCGGTGCGCCCGGCCAGCGCGACCGGGGGCCGGTCGCCGCGATAGGCGGCGGTGCGCCGGATGACCTCCTCCCGCTGCCTGGCGATCTCGGCCTGCACCGCGGCCGGGTCGAGCCGCAGCCGCTGCACCGCGTCGTGGTCGACCGCCTCGATGCCGTCGGCGACCGCGCCGACGGCCAGCTCCGGGTTGCCGGGCGCCCCGAGCTTCCTTGGCACCACCACGTCGAGGAGCGCTCCGAGCCGGCGCGCCACCCGGGCGGCCACGACCACCCCGCCTCGGGGGATCCCGAGGATCACGACGGGCTCGACGACGCGCTCGGCAAGGACCTCGGCCAGGCGGTCACCGGCCTCGGCCCGGTCGGCGAACAACCGCCGCCCTACCGAGGGAAGCACTCCAGTCTCGGGTGGGTCGCCATGATATGGATCCTCCACGACCGGTCGACACGCCCAGCCGGCCCGTTCCGGCTGGACGGCCGATACTATCCTTTCCCGGCCGGGGGATGAAGCCGCGCCGGGAGCGTCCGCTTCCGTCAGCATTTTGATGGCGACGATTTCTTGGCATGCTTAGGAGCCTTGTGTAGCATGCGCAGATCTCTTGATGATTGCTGGGGTGCCGTGCCCCTTTCTTCAGAATCCGCGCCAGGGCGGCGGCTCGAGGTACAGCCAAGGAGGCGGTGCTTGTGGTGACGGCGTACATCTTGATCCAGACCGAAGTGGGCAAGGCGGCCCACGTTGCCAAGGAGATCGCTGAGATCAAGGGTGTGCAGCAGGCCGAGGACGTCACCGGGCCGTACGACGTCATCGTGAGGGCCGAGGCGAGCAACGTCGACGACCTGGGCAAGCTCGTGGTCGCCCGTGTGCAGGCGGTGGACGGCATCACCCGGACCCTCACCTGTCCGGTGGTGCACCTGTAGGGTCCCGGACGCCCGGGGGGCGGCCGACAGGGAAGACCCGGGGCCGGGCAGCCGGCCCCGGGTCTTCCGGTCTCCCCCCGCCCGGCGAACTTGCCGGGCGGAATGGAACGCCCGCCGCCGCAGGCGGCTCCAAGCCGTTTGGGTCGTCAGCCACCGGCGAACTTGCCGGCGGGATGGGAACGCCCGCCGCCGCAGGCGGCTCCAAGCCGTTTCGGGCGTCAGCCCGCCGAGCCGAAGGCTCGAACGATGTAGTCGACGGCGCGGGTGAGCGTCTCCAGGTCGTCGGGCTCGATCGCCGGGAACATGGCGATCCGGAGCTGGTTGCGGCCGAGCTTGCGGTAGGGCTCGGTGTCGACGATGCCGTTGGCGCGCAGCACCCGGGCCACCGCGGCCGCGTCGACCCGGTCGTCGAAGTCGACGGTGGCCACCGTGTGGCTCCGCTCGGCGGGATCGGCCACGAACGGCCGGGCGTACGCGCTGGCCTCGGCCCAGCCGTAGACGATCGTCGCCGACTCGTCGCAGCGCTTCACGGCCCAGTCCAGGCCGCCCTGCCCGTTCAGCCAGTCGAGCTGGTGGACGAAGAGGAACAGGGTGGCCAGGGCCGGGGTGTTGAGGGTCTGGTCGGCCCGCGAGCTCTCGATCGCGATGGGCAGGCTGAGCGAGGCGGGCACGCGGCGGCCCGACGCGGCCACGGCCGCCGCCCGGTCGAGGGCGGCGGGCGACAGGATCGCCACCCACAGCCCGCCGTCGGAGCCGAAGCTCTTCTGCGGGGCGAAGTAGTAGGCGTCGAACTCGGCCGGGTCGACCGGGAGGCCGCCCGCGCCCGAGGTCGCGTCCACGCAGACCAGCCCCGCTGCCCCGGGGGGGCGCCGGACCGGCATGGCGACCCCGGTCGACGTCTCGTTGTGGGTCAGCGCGTACAGGTCGATCCCGGGGTTGGCCCGGGGCTCTGGGTGGGTGCCGTAGGGGCTCTCGACGATCTCGGGCGCGGCCAGGTGGGGCGCTGCCGCGGCAGCGGCGAACTTGGCCGAGAACTCGCCGAACACCAGGTGCTGGCTGCGCCGCTCGATCAGCGAGTACGCGGCCACGTCCCAGAACACGGTGGGCCCGCCGTTGCCGAGGACGACCTCGTACCCGGCGGGGAGGCGGAACAGCTCGGCCAGCCCGGCCCTGAGCCGGGCCACCATGTCGCGCACGCCGGCCTGGCGGTGGCTGGTGCCGAGGTAGGTGGGCGCGGCCGCGGCCAGGGCGGCGACCGCCTCAGGCCGGACCTTGGATGGGCCGGAGCCGAAGCGGCCGTCGCGCGGGCGCAGCTCTGCCGGGAGGGAGATGGTGACGGGCGCTGGGGTCATGGGTGCCACTCTACCCGCGCCTCAACGGGCGCCGGCCGTGCCGGGCACCCGCGACTGTGCCACGCTAGCAGTCTGCTGACCGACCGCGAGTTCCGTCACCGCGCCGCTCCAGGAGGCTCACCGCTCCATGCCCATGCCACGGATCTCCCGGCGCGTCGGCGCCATCGCCGAGTCGGCCACCCTTGCCATCGACGCCAGAGCCAAGGCGCTCAAGGCGGCCGGCGAGGACGTGATCGGCTTCGGCGCGGGCGAGCCCGACTTCCCCACCCCCGCCCACGTCGTCGAGGCCGCCGCTGCCGCCTGCCGCGAGCCCCGCCACCACCGCTACACCCCCACCGCGGGCCTGCCCGAGCTGCGGTCGGCGATCGCGGCCAAGACGGGCCGCGATTCCGGCTACCAGGTCGAGGCGGGCCAGGTGCTGGTGACCAACGGCGGCAAGCAGGCGGTCTTCGAGGCGTTCGCGACCTTGCTCGACCCGGGCGACGAGGTCCTGCTGCCAGCGCCCTACTGGGTCACCTACCCGGAGGCGATCACCCTCGCCGGTGGCGTGGCCGTGGTGGTCCGCACGGATGCCGGGGCCGGGTTCCGGGCCACGGTCGAGCAGCTTGAGGCGGCCCGCACCCCCCGGACCAAGGCGCTGGTGTTCGTCTCGCCGTCCAACCCGACCGGGGCGGTCTACCCGCACGCCGAGGTGGAGGCGATCGGGCGCTGGGCTGCCAGGGCCGGCGTGTGGGTGGTGACCGACGAGATCTACGAGCACCTGGTCTACGGCGACAACCGGTTCCACTCCATGCCGGTGCTGGTGCCGGAGCTGGCCGACCGCTGCGTGGTCGTCAACGGGGTGGCCAAGACCTTCGCGATGACCGGCTGGCGCGTGGGCTGGATGCTCGCGCCGCCCGACGTGGTCAGGGCGGCCGCCAACCTCCAGTCCCATGCGACCTCCAACGTCTGCAACGTCGCCCAGGCCGCGGCCCTGGCCGCGGTCTCGGGCGACCTGGCCTGCGCGGCCGAGATGCGGGCCGCCTTCGACCGGCGCCGCCGTCGCATCCACGAGCTGCTCGCCGCCATCCCGGGTGTCGAGTGCGTGGAGCCACAAGGCGCCTTCTACGCGTTCCCGTCGCTCGAGGGGGTGCTCGGCCGCGAGCTGCGCGGCCGCACGCCCGCCAGCACGCGCGAGCTGACCGAGGTGATCCTCGACGAGGCCCGGGTCGCGATCGTGCCCGGCGAGGCGTTCGGCGCCCCTGGCTACGCCCGCCTGTCCTACGCGCTCGGCGACGACGACCTGGTCGAGGGGGTCACCCGCATCGCCGAGCTGCTCGGGGAGGCCAAGGTCAGCCCGGGCTGAGCGGGGTGCCGCCGTCCAGGGGGACCGTGACCTCGACCAGCTCGGCGCCCTCCGGGCCCTGCACGGTCAGCGTCACCCCGGTCGCCTTGGCCGGCGGCGGGGGCGTGAAGCGGATCACGCCCGACGTCATCGACGGCTCACCGCGGACCCAGTGAGCTGGGTGACGCTCGTAGGTGGAGCCGGCGTCGTCGGTGAGCTGCCACGACAGCTCGGCGAGCCGTTCCATCTGCCTGGTCGGGGCCACGCCGGGCAGCAGCGCCCAGCGCACCTCGAGCCAGCGCGACCAGACCTCCACGCTGAGCAGGACGAGCGTGTGCTCGTCGAGGGCCGGGACCTGCCTGGCCAGCGGGACCACCCGGACCAGCTCGACCGGCTCCGCCGCGGCCACGGCATCCAGCCAGGCCTGGGGCGACTCGCCGAACGACTCGGCCGCGGCCCCACCTGCGGGCCCGGTGTAGCCGGCGAGCACCTGGATGACCTGCTGGCGCACGCTGGGCAGGTCGGCGCCGAGCTTCACCAGGACCTGGGCGGCCACGCCCTCGCCCTCGCGGACCAGGCCGAGCAGGATGTGCTCGGTGCCGATGTAGGTGTGGTTGAGCTTGAGCCCCTCGCGCAGGGCAAGCTCGAGGACCTTCTTGGACCGGGGCGTGAAGGGGATGTGCTCGGTCGGGGCGGTCTGGCCCTGACCGATGATCTCCTCCACCTCGGCCCGGACCGCTGGCAGCGAGATGCCGAGCGACTCGAGCGCCGTGGCCGCCACCCCTTCGCCCTCGTGGAGCAGGCCGAGCAGGATGTGCTCGGTCCCGATGTAGTTGTGGTTGAGGAGCCGAGCCTCCTCCTGGGCGAGCACGACCACGCGTCTCGCCCGGTCGGTGAACCGCTCGAACATGGGTACCTCCTTCCATGCCCCGCCATCATGCTCGCAGCGGTCGGGTCCCGTCGATCACCCCTTCTTGGCCGCGTGCCGCTCGACCGCGAGGTCGACCAAGCGGGCGACCAGGTCGGAGTAGGACAGCCCGGACGCACCCCACAGCAGCGGGAACATGCTCTTGGGGGTGAACCCGGGGATGGTGTTCACCTCGTTGAGCAGCACCCGGTCGCTCGCCTCCTCGTAGAAGAAGTCGACCCGGGCGAAGCCCTCACAGTCGAGCGCCTGGAAGGCACGCACGGCCAGGGCGCGGGCCCGCGCGGCCACGGCGCCGGCGACCGGGGCGGGGATCAGCAGCTTCAGCGACTCGTCCAGGTACTTGGCCTCGAAGTCGTAGAACTCGTTGCCGGGCACGACCTCGCCGACCAGGCTCGCCTCGGGCGCGTCGTTGCCGATCACGCCGCACTCCAGCTCGCGGGCAGCGACGGCCTGCTCCACGAGCACCTTGGCGTCGTGGGCGAACGCGGCCTCGCACGCAGGGGCGAGGTCCTCGGGGGTCTTGACCTTGGTGACGCCGATCGAGGAGCCGAGCCGCGACGGCTTGACGAACACCGGGAAGGTGAAGCGCCCGGCCACCTCGGCCGCCACCTGGTCCGGGCCGGCCCGCCAGGCCCGCTCGCGCACCACCAGGTAGGGGACCTGGGGCAGCCCGGCCTCGGCGAACACCACCTTGGCCATGGCCTTGTCCATGGCCAAGGCCGAGGCGAGCACGCCGCTGCCCACGTAAGGGAGGTCGGCCAGCTCGAACAGGCCCTGCACGGTGCCGTCCTCGCCGTAAGGGCCGTGCAGGATCGGGAACACCACGTCGACCGCGCGCCCCTCGGGGGTCTCCCCCATCCCCATGAGCGCGGCCGAGCGCCGCTCGGGCCGGAGCGCCACGGCGGTGCCCGACGCCTCCACCTCAGGAAGGGTGCCCGGGGCCGCGACCAGCTCCAGCGGCGAGGTGTCGGGCAGCATCCACGACCCCTCGCGGGTGATGCCGACCGGCACCACCTCGAAGCGCTCGGGGTCGAGCGCCTCCATGACCGAGCGGGCCGAGACGACCGACACCTGGTGCTCGGCCGAGCGGCCGCCGTACAGGATCGCGAGCCGGACCTTTTGTTTGCTCACTGGTGCACCCTCTTCTTGGCGGAGGCTGGCAGGGTCTTCGTCTTCTCGGGGAGGCTGGCAGGGTCTTCGTCTTCTCGGGGAGGCTGGCAGGGTCTTCGTCTTCATGGGGAGGCTGGCAGGGTCTTCGTCGTCATGCGACCTCCAGGGCGTCGGTGAAGTCCGCGAGCAGGTCCTCGGCATCCTCCAGACCGGCCGACACCCGTACCATGCCTTCGCCGATTCCGGCCTCGGCAAGCGCAGCGGCGTCGAGCTGCCGGTGCGTCGTGGAGGCGGGATGGGACACCAGCGTCTCGGGCCCGCCGAGGGACGGGGCGAGCCGGGCCACGCTGGTCGCCTCGATGAACCGCCGTCCGGCGTGGCGGCCGCCCGCGAGGTCGAAGGAGAGGAACCCGCCGTAGCCGTCCAGCAGCCGCGCGGCGACCGCGTGGCTGGGGTGGCCGGGCAGCCCTGGCCAGTACACCCGCTCGACCTTCGGGTGGGCGGCCAGGAGCTTGGCAAGCTCACCCGCGTTTTCGGTGTGGCGCTCCATGCGCAACGCCAGCGTCCTCACCCCCCGCAGCACCAGCCAGGCCGCGAACGGGTCGGGTGAGACGCCCAGGTCGATCATGGTCCGCCAGGCCCGGTGGTACAGGCCGGCGTCAGCGAACAGGGCCAGGCCGCCGACCACGTCGCTGTGGCCGCCGAGGTACTTGGTGGCCGAGTGGACCACCACCGCGGCGCCGTGCTCGATCGGCCGGCACAGGTACGGCGACGCCACCGTGTTGTCGACCACCAGGGGGACGCCGGCGGCGCCGGCCACCTTCGCAAGCGCCGGCAGATCGGCAACCGCCATGGTGGGGTTGGCGATGGTCTCCACGTACACCCCCCGGGTGCCGGGCTGCAGCGCGGCCCCGACCGCACCCGGGTCGGTCACGTCCACGAACGTTGCCGCGATCCCGAGCCGGGCGGCCACCGACGACACCAGCGAGAACGTCCCGCCGTAGAGGTCGCGCTGGACGACCAGGTGGTCGCCGGCAGCGGCCAGGGAGAGCAGCACCGTCGCGATCGCACCCATGCCAGACGCGGTCGCCATGCCCTGCGCGGCAGCCTCCAGGTTGGCGACCGTGGCTTCGAGAGCCGCCGTGGTCGGGTTCTCGTAGCGGGTGTAGACGAACCCCTCGCGCGGCTGCCTGAGCGCGTGCGCGTACCGGTCCGCGTCGTCGAACGCGAACGCCGAGGTCTGCCAGATCGGCACGGCCAGCGGCGACTCGGCCGGGACGGGCGCGCCGGCGCCGTGCACAGCCCGGGTGGCGAAGCCGCGTCCGCGAGCCGTGCCGCCCCGGTCGGGCGGCGGGCCGGCACGGCCGGGGGTGGCGGGCATGGCTTGTCCCTCCTCTCGAGGCGCGGGCTTGCGGGCCGCTGGGGCACTCCCGCGCCGGGCCGCCCGGGTCGCGCGGTCGAGCACCCTGGCCCGGAAGCGCCTGCCCTGCCCGGGCCCGCGCACGCCCCGCACCCGTCTGGTGCGGCCGTCCCTGGCCACCAGCCGGGTCCGCCCGCCGCCGATCTCCACAGCCGACAGCTCCTCCCCGCCGCCGATCTCCACAGCCGACAGCTCCTCGTACCGCCAGCGCCGCGCGCCGGCCAGGCCACGCACGACGACCCCGTCACCGTCCAGCGTGGCCCCCCACACCCGGGCCCGGAGGGCGCCGACGGCCAGGCTGTAGAGGCTCAGCGCCGCCCACAGGACCGCGGCGACGACCAGCGAGGCGGCCAGGCCCGGGTTGGCGTCGCCGGCAAGCTGGGAGCAGCCGAACAGCACCAGGGCCAGCGCGGCCTCGAGCAGCCCGCTGGCCAAGGCATGCACCACCCCGCCCGGACGGAACCGCTCGACCTCGGCGGTGTCTCGGGCCGGTGGCCGGGAGGGTGGCATGGCGTCCCCGCGTGCTCGGTCGGTGGTCAGGGCGGCAGGCTCTGGCCTGCCTGGCGCCGAAGGTACCAGGCTGGCGGGGCCCAGCCGGTGCGCGCCTCGGCGACCAGGCCGCCGATCGCCTCCATCACCCGGTCTCGTGCCGCGTTGATCTCTTCGAGCGGCGAGTCCGGGGACAGGCCGAGGCCGAGCGGCGGGCCGGCCCGGATCACCACCCGGATGCCGCGCCGGAACGGGCCCAGCTTCCCGCGCGTGAACAGCAGGTGCGCGCCCCAGATGCCGACCGGCACCACCGGGGCGCCGGTCAGCGCCGCGAGCCGGGCCACGCCGCTCTTGGCCGGCATCGGTGAGAAGTCGGCGTTGCGGGTGGTGGTGCCCTCCGGGTAGATCGCCACCGCAGCCCCCTCCCGCATCGCCTCGACCGCCGCCGCGAGCGACCTCGAAGCGTCGCGGCTCTCCCGGAAGACCGGGATCTGCCCGGCCCCGCGCATGAGCCAGCGCATCAGTGGGTTCTCGAACAGCTCGGCCTTGGCCAGGAAGCGCACCTGGCGCCCTGCCGAGTCGATGAACACCCCGAGACACAGCGGGTCGAAGTACGACACGTGGTTGGCCGCGATGATCACCGGGCCGCGCGACGGGATGTGCAGCGCGCCCTGCATGTCCAGCCGGACCCAGAACCGGATCACCGGCGGGACCACGGCCTTGGCCAGGGCGTACACGGGCAGGAAGCGGGGAGCGCGCATGGCCGGATCGTACCGTGCCCGGCCGGCGGTGGCCGCACCGCCCCGCCTGGACGCCCGGCGCTGCTATCGTCGGCGCCGTGCCGACCCCGCTCGTCCCCGTGAAGGCCCTCGCCCAGGCGAAGGGCCGGCTCGGTCCTGCGCTCACCCCGATCGAGCGCCGCCTGCTCACCATCGCGATGCTCGAGGACGTGGTCGCCGCCCTCCAGGGCGCCGAGGGCCTGGGCCGGCCCGTGGTCGTCTCGCCCGACCGGGAGATCTGGCACCGCGCCGACGCGATCGGCTGCCGGGTCGTGGAGGAGGACGGCGTACCGGACGGGGGCCTCAACGCCTCGCTGGCCCGCGCCGCCGCGGCCGCCCCGCCCGGCGACCCGCTCATGGTGGTCGCCGCCGACCTGCCGCTGGCCACCCCCGACGCCCTCGCCCGCGTGCTGGCCACGGCCGCCCCCGTGGTGGTGGTGCCGAGCCGCGACCGCACCGGCACCAACGTGCTGGCATGGCGTGACCCGGCCTCGTTCCGGCCCGCCTTCGGGCCGGGCAGCGCCGACCGCCACCTCGCCATGCCTGGCGCGGCCCGGGTCGACGAGGCCGCGCTCGCCCTCGACGTCGACACCGTCGAGGACCTGCGCGCTGTCGCCGCCCGCGTGGGCCCTTCCAGCGTCACCGGCCGCCGCCTCCGCGACCTGCACCTCCCCGCCCGCCTCGGGCGTGTCTAGTGATCCGCTCGACCATGGCACAGGCACCGTGGGGGTGTCCTGGGTGGCCCGCAGATCCCCCAGATAGATGGCACAGGCGCTCCTGGGGGGCCGTGGGGGGAGCGAGCTCCCCCACATGGAACGAGGACTGCCGGCTGGTGAGTTGCGGGCGATATCTAGCAGACACGACCAAGAAGTACTGCCGGGTGATGGGTAGCCGGCGACATCCAGAGACAACCGATAGGACAGGCACAACCGGAAGGAAGCCTCTGATGCTGCAAGGCACTGTCAAGAGCTTCGACCCGCAGACCAAGGAGGCCGTCGTCCTTACCGACGCGAGGGTCGAGTACGCCGTCCCGTCCGAGGCCTTCGGCCGGTCGGGCCTGCGGCTGCTCACCATCGGGCAGCGGGTCAAGTTCCGGGTTGAGGGCGAGGGCGACGCCGCCACGGTGACCTACGTGAACATCCTGACACTGCCGGACCCCTGACACTTCCGGGCCCCGAGTAGACCAGACGCACTCCCCGGGGCGCCGCGAGGCCCCGCCGGCGGAGCTGGCGGGGCCTCGCGGCGGGACGCCGCGCTACTTCTTACGCGAACCGGCCTTGGCCGGCGCCTTCGTGCTCGACGTGCTCCGGGACTTCGAGGCCGCAGCCGTGGCCTTGGTGGCCTTGGTGGCCTTGGCGGCGGTGGCCTTGGCGGCGGTGGCCTTGGCGGCGGTGGCCTTGGCCGGCTTGGCGGCGGCCCGGGACGCCGCCTTGACGGCCGACGCCTTGGACGCCTTGGTCCCGCTGCTCCGCGAGCTCGCCTTCGGGGCGGTCAGCTTCGGGGCGGCCGCCCTCCCGCTCACCACGTCCTTGAAGCCCTGCCCGGCCCGGAAGGCAGGGATCTTGGTCGCCTTCACCTTCACGGCATCGCCGGTGCGCGGGTTCCGCGCGGTGCGAGCCTTGCGATCGCGGCGTTCGAAGGTGCCGAACCCCACCAGCGACACGCGATCACCCTTCTTGACGGCGATCTGGGTGTGCTGGATGAGGCTCGCGAGCACCTTGTCGACGTCAGCCCGAGCCACCTCCGTGTGCTTCTGGATTGCGTCGACCAGCTCCTTGCGGTTCAAGGGCGCCTCCTTGCCCAATAGGGGATTGTTCCCCACCTGGGACGGACCCCCGTAGCCCTGTCCCCTTTCGGTCGTGCATGCTAAAGACGCTGTTATCCGAGGTCAACAACCCTCCCTAACTTTCAATCCCTTGCGGCGCAAGGAGTTGGCCCTCTGGCAGCGTCCGGGCCGCCCCGCGAACCGAAATACAGCGGCCGTCCCAAGCGGAATTCCTCGGCGTTTGCGGCCTGTCAGCCCGGCGCAGGCGTCGTCCGCAAGCCCTTGTGTCGTAAAGGATTTGGACGTCCGCGAGGCCTGCGGACCGGGCAGAGACAGGCCGCAAAGGCGATTTCGCAAAGGGGAGGTATCGGGCAGGGCAGCTGGACCGCTGCCGGCACGCCCTCGGACCTGGTCGCCAGTGTCGGGCCGACGCGTCGTGACACCCTTCGGTCGGGCTCACGCCTCCTTGGTAGGGAGCCAGAATTTGACTGTGGTCCCGTACCCGGGATGGCTGTCGATGTGGTGCCAGCCACCCGCCATCGTGGCCCGCTCGCGCATACTGGTCAGGCCGAGGTGCCCGGGCCGAGGATTGGCCTCGGCCCAGCTCGGCTCGAAGCCGACCCCGTCGTCGGTGATGGTCACCAGCAGCCCGCCGTCACTCGCTTCGAGCCGGACGTCGACCCAGGTCGCGTTCGCGTGCACGCGCACGTTGGTGAGCGCCTCCTGCGCGATGCGGTAGGCGATCACCCGCACCTCGGCGGGCGGCTCCTGCTCCAGGTCGTCGCGGAGCGCGCCCTGGAAGCCGCCCTGCCCGGCCGTCTCGGTCAGGTACTGGCGCAGGGCCGCGCTCAGGCCGACCTCGTCGAGCACGGCGGGGCGGAGGTCGAACACCAGCGTGCGCAGCCGCTTCAGGCTGGCCGACAGGGCCGCCTCGGCCTCCTCGAAGCGCAGCTGCCGCTCGGGCTCGTCGAGGTGGTCACGGACCAGAGCAAGGCGGAGCCGGGCGGCCGTGATGGCCTGGATCGCGTCGTCGTGGATCTCCCCGGCGATGCGGTGCCGCTCCTCCTCCTGGGCCTGCACCAGGCGGCCGAGCAGCCAGCGGCGCTGCTCGTCGAGCCGGACCAGGCGCTCGTGGGCATGGTGCCGCTCGGTGACGTCGCGCAGCATGACCACCTGGCCGGTCTCCCGGCCGCCCCGGTCCCGCAGCGGTGTGGTGGTCAGCTCGTGGTGGCTGTCGCCCAGGACGACGTCCTCGGGCAGGGCAGGGTCGGTCCCGTCGAGCACGGACGGCTCGACCGGCAGGAGGGTCTCGACCCGCCGGCCGACGGCGTCCGCGGCCGACACGCCGAGGACCCGCTCGGCAGCCGGGTTGAGGTTCACCACCCGCCGGTAGGGGTCGAGCACGAGCACCCCGTCCAGGACCGTCTCGAAGACCGAGCTGCGCGCGATCGGCGCCAGGTCGAGCAGGCGGAAGCGGAAGATGCCCCACACCAGCACGAAGCCGGTCAGCACGAACAGGAACGGGGTCGGCTCGACCCGCCCGAACGGGCCGACGTTGAGGTTGTGCAGGACGTTGGCCACCATAGGCAACAGCACGGTGGCGATGAGCAGGAGGCTCTGGCGCCAGTACAGCCGCGACACCCGCGTGAGCGTCCACACGAACAGCGCCGTGCAGCCCCACACGAGCAGGTTGCTGTAGACCAGGAAGGGCCAGAACAGCGGGCCGACCTGGGCGATGGCGTCGGGGTCGCCGTCCGCCGACGGCGGGTAGTACCGCACCAGGTCGTGGGTTGCATGGTTGGCCAGCAGCACGATCACGGCCACGGGCGGGACCGCCACGGCGGTCAGCGTGTGCCTGTTCACCCACCGGCCCCGGCCCGTGTACTGCATGGTGAACGCGAACCAGGCCGGTGGGAGCAGGCAGATGCCGAGCCACTTGGCGTCGCCCCACAGCAGCTTGGTGGACAGCCGGGTGGCTCCGAGCTCGAGGGCGTAGGCAAGGCCCCACCAGCCGGCTGCGGCCAGCACCACGGCCAGACTGGCCCCTGCCGACGCGCGCCGCCGGCGCCAGACGTAGGAGGCATAGCTGGCCAGGCAGGCGCCGCCTGCCAGCGCGAGCGCGCTGAACCACCAGTGCCAGCTCACGCCGTTGTCCTTGAGAGCCGAATGACCGGTTTTGACGAGGTGCGCATCATATGCCATTCGAGCGGCGAACAGGCACTGCGGGCCGGGCAGGCGTTGGGAAAGCCGGCCGTCGCCGGTAGGGCACAATGTGCTGGTGCTGCTGCTCGAGATCGCCGAGACCTCCGACGCCGTTGCGTCCACCCCGGCGCGCCTGGCCAAGACGGAACGCCTCGCGGCCTGCCTGCGCCTGCTCGAGCCCGGCGAGGTGGCCGTGGCGGTCGCGTTCCTCTCCGGCGAGCTGCGGCAGCGGCAGATCGGGGTCGGCTGGGCGAGCCTCCGGGAGCTGCCCGAGGCGGCCGCGTCGCCCTCGCTCACCGTGGCCGAGACCGACGCCGTGTTCGAGCTGGTGGGGGGGTTGGCCGGGCCCGGGTCGCAGCGCGAGCGGCGCCAGCTGCTCGCCAGCCTGCTGGGCCGGGCCACCGCCACCGAGCAGCGGTTCCTGCACCGCCTGCTCACCGGCGAGCTGCGCCAGGGCGCCCTCGACGGGGTGGTGGCCGAGGCGGTGGCCCGGGCCGCCGGCGTCCCGGGCACCGAGGTGCGGCGGGCGCTGATGCTCCGCGGCGCGCTCGGCGCGGTCGCGCAGGCCGCGCTCGCCGAGGGTGTGGCCGGGCTGCGGGCGTTCCGGCTGGAGGTCGGCCGGGCCGTGCAGCCGATGCTGGCCCAGACCGCCGACAGCGTCGAGGCCGCCCTGGGCCGCATCCACCCGGCCGCGGTGGAGTGGAAGCTCGACGGGACCAGCGATTCAAGTTGGGACCAAGCGTCCCACGGTGGCCAGGCCGCGATCGAGTGGAAGCTGGATGGCGTTCGCGTCCAACTCCACAAGGACGGCGACGAGGTGCTCGTGTTCACCCGCACGCTGGACGACGTCACGGCGCGCGTGCCCGAGGTGGTCGAGATCGTGCTGGCCCTGCCTGTCCGCTCGGCCGTGCTCGACGGCGAGCTGATCGCCCTGCAGCCCGACGGCCGGCCGCATCCGTTCCAGGTCACGGCGGGCCGGTTGGGCAGCAAGCTCGACGTGGAACGGCTGCGCACGACGGTTCCGCTCACGCTGTACCTCTTCGATGCGCTCCACGTGGACGGCGAGGACCTGATCGACCGGGGCGGGGCCGAGCGGCACGCCGCCCTGGCGGCGGTGGCCCCCGAGGTGCTGCGCGTGCCCCGGACGGTCACCGGCGACCCGGCGGTTGCGGCGGCGTTCCTGGACGACGCGCTTGCCCGCGGCCACGAGGGCGTGCTGGTCAAGTCGCTCAGCGCACCGTACGAGGCGGGGCGGCGCGGTGCCGGGTGGGTCAAGATCAAGCCGGTGCACACCCTCGACCTGGTGGTGCTGGCCGCCGAGTGGGGCCACGGCCGGCGCCAGGGCTGGCTCAGCAACCTGCACCTCGGCGCCCGGGACCCCGAGCGGGGTGGGTTCGTGATGCTGGGCAAGACGTTCAAGGGCCTCACCGACAAGCTGCTCGCCTGGCAGACCGAGCGGCTCCTGGAGCTGGCCGTGACCCCCACCGACCAGCACGTCGTCCGGGTCCATCCGGAGCTGGTCGTCGAGGTGGCCTTCGACGGGGTGCAGGCCAGCCCCCGCTATCCCGGCGGCGTCGCCCTGCGCTTCGCACGTGTGCTGCGCTACCGGCCGGACAAGCGCGCTGCCGACGCGGACACCATCAGTGAGGTCCGCGCGATCCACGCCGGCGCGTCACCGCGGGCCCGGGGTTCGACGGGCTGATCTGGCCACCGGATGGGCGGTAGAAGCCCGGCCGATCAGGCGCATGGCCAGCGGGCCGGTGAGCCGGCATCCGCGGACGGCGAAGGTCGCGCGCAGCTCAGCGACGCTGGTGGCCGCCTACGGGCCGGTGTCCAGTGGGCAGGGCCCAGGCTTCGTCCACTGGGGGTCCCGGTGCGCATGTGCGGCGTTCTCGGACTTCTCGCTGCCCGCCGCAGATCGCTGGGGAGGATCGGGTCTGGGTCAGCCTCGGCCGTCGCCTGCCCGGAGCCGCTCGGCGGCCTCGGCGACCAGGGCGTCGCACACCTCCCGGAGGATGGCGAGCATCGCGGCGGCGGCCGGGGGGCGGTAGGCGCCGGGCGGCAGCGCGGCGCGGACCTCGCGGGAGAGCCCGGCCGCCTCGAGCGGCCGCACGGCTACGTCGGACCGCACGGTCGGCAGGGTGAGCTGCGGGATCAGGGCCACGCCGACGCCGGCGGCGACCAGGCCCTCCACCGCGATCCGGTCGTCGGTCTGGAACGCCACGTGCGGCTCGAAGCCAACCAGCCGGCAGGCCCGCGGCAGCACCTCCACGGTCGACCCGTGCCGCACCCCCTGGATCCAGCGCTCGCCGGCCAGCTCGCCGAGCCGCACCCGGTCCTGGCCGGCGAGCTGGTGGCCGGCGGGCAGGCCGATGTAGAGGGGGTCGTGGACCAGTGGCACCTGCTCGAGGTCGGTGCCCATGGGCGCGGCGTACTCGAACTGGTAGACGAGCGCGAGCCCGAGCTCGCGGGCGCGCAGCTTGGGGATGCAGGCGTCGGGGTCGCCCTCGAACAGGTCGAGCTCGACCTCGGGATGGCGCCGCTGGAAGGCGGCGATCGCCCGTGGCATCAGCGTGGCGCCGGCGGTCGCGAACCACCCCAGCCGCAGCAGCCCGGCCCGTAGCCCGGCGATGGCGGCCAGCTCGCCCTCGGCGGCGGCCAGCCGGCCGAGGACCTCCTCGGCCCCAGCCACCAGGACACGCCCTGGCTCGGTCAGGCTCGCGCCGCGGGGGCCACGTTCCACCAGGATGGCGCCTACCTGCCGTTCCAAGGCGGCGATCTGCTGGGAGACCGCCGACGGCGTGTAGGCGAGCGCGTCGGCCGCCGCGGTGAACGAGCCGCGCCGGGCGACCTCGCGCAGGACCCGCAACCGCCGTACGTCGAGCATGAAGCGCTCGGCCTGGTCGCCCTCACCGGGTCGGTGGCCTTTGCCGCGGCGGCCGGCGGGTTCCTCTATGTCGCCCACTTCGTCCCGCCGCTCGCGGCCCTGGTGGTGCTCCGCCGCCGCGGCCAGGCGACGCCAGCGTTCGCGACCCCGCTGCCCGGCGCCGTCCTGCCCCTGGCCTTCGCCGCCTGCGCGGTGCTGCTCGCCGGCAGCGGGGTCGCGGGCGCCGCCGGCGGCCTGGGCTGGCTCGCCGCCGGGCTCGCGGGCCACCGCCTCTGGGGATCCCTCAGCCGCGCCGGGCCGCCTGCTTGGCCGCCAGCTTGAAGGCGCGCACCTCGGCGAGGCTCTCGCCGTCGGTGACGTCCGCGGCCGACCGGCGGCTGCCCTCCTCGCCGTAGGGGCCGGCCGCCTCCCGCCACCCTGGCGGGCACACGCCGAGCTGCTTGCCGAGCAGGGCCACGAAGATGCGCGCCTTCTGCTCGCCGAAGCCGGGCAGCGCCCGCAAGCGGCCGAGCAGCCCCTCCCCGGTGGCCGCGGCCCGCCACAGCGCCGCCGCGTCACCGCCATGCTCGTCGGCGACGTAGCGGCACAGGGCCTGCACCCGCCCGGCCATCGAGGCCGGGTAGCGGTGCAGGGCCGGTGGCCCGGCCATGACCTTCGCGAAGCCGTCCGGGTCGTGGGCGGCGATCGCGCCCGCGTCGAGCGTCTGGGCCGACAGCCGCCGCGCGAGCTGGTAGGGCGCGGCAAAGGCGCGCTCCAGCGGGAACTGCTGGTCGAGCAGCATGCCCACGAGCAGGGCGAGCGGGTCGCGGGCGAGCAGCGCGTCGGCGTCGGGGTCCTGCGCCAGACGAAGGGTCGGCGTGGCCACGGTCGTCCTCCCGTTCGTCGTCGCGGCGGACCGCCACGAAGGCTACCGCAGCACCGAGGTTGAGGGAGAGATCGCCTCGCGCCCGGGGGTTGGCGCTCCCCAATGGGGGGGCTACTCCTCAAGCTCGCGGCGGGAACGCTGGACTTCACCCAGGGTTGGCGCTCCCCCAATGGGGGCTACGGCATGGCCAGCGCCTTCGACCACGACGACAGCGCACCGATCGCGGCATCGACTTCGAATGGCACCGACAGCCCCTGGGCGGCCGCCTCCACCCACAAGGCCGTCAGCAGCCGCGCCGCCCCGTGGGCGCCCACCGCCAGCTCCCACTTCCATCCGGGGACCTCGTCTCGCCCCAACCCTTCAGGGGGGACACCCTCGGGACCGAACACCTGGGCAGTCTGGATCGCTCTGGCGACCACCACATCCCATTGCCGGTGGGCGCCTGCCCGCTCGATGGGCTCACCCATGCCGCCGCCGCTGCCTGGCCACCCATCGCCGATGGTCCTGCTCGTCCAGGTAGTCCACCATCAGCAGCCCGACGACCAGCCCCACCACGACCAGGACCACCAGCCCGGCCGCGACCACCCCGGCCGCGTTCACACCGACCGCCCCAGCAGGCGGGCAGCGCACGGGCCAGGGTCGATCTCGCTCATGCCACCTCAGCTCGTCACCGGTCACGTCGCGTTCCGCTCGGACGTTGGCACGCTAGCGCGAAGGACAGAGCACACGGATCGGACAAAGCGTCCGACTTGCGAGGCGATCGGGAGGACAGGTAGGACGCTGCGTCCTACCCGGCTCCTGCAGCGACTCGGCTCGGCTACGCCACCCCGAGCCGAGTCGCGAGGCCACGGAGGCGCGGGGTGCGCGAGCGGCGTTCGCGTTCCAGCAGCTCCCGCACGATCGTGCGCGGATACGGCTGGTACTTCATCCAGTCGGGCGCGGTCCGCTCGATGGTCAGCAGCGTGTCGGTCGCCTCGCGGTCCCGGCCCAGGCTCGTCTGCGCAGCGGCCACGTCCGCCAGGTGCCGCGCCTTGGCGACCAGCGGCAGGCCAGCATCGGGCGGCATCTTCTTGGCAACCTCAAGCGCCCGCCCTGGCCGCCCGGTCACGACAGCCACGTCCACGCTCACCTGGACAACCACCGGCAGGCCGAACGGCCGGTCATGGTCGAGGCGTACCTCATGGCTGGCCGCCTGCAAGCGCGTCGCGGCGGCCTCGGCGACGTTCAGCAGGTCATCGGCCTCGGCGGGCTGGTCATCCCGCCCCGCCGCGACCGCACCAGACAGCAGCAGACCGCCCCACACCGAGATCTGCTCTGGCCTGGCCTTGCCAAGACGAGGCTCGATGCGGTCGGCCTCCCCCACGGCCAGCCGCCGCGCCTGACCCGTGCTGCCGGTCTGGTGCATCAGCAGCCAGGACATCCACCCGGACACAGCGGCGCGGTGCAGTGAATCGTCGGAGCGGTCGGCCGCAGCGACGGCACGCTCCATCGCCAGGTAGGCAAGGTCGACATGACCAAGGTGCAGCAGCATCGACGCGGCGACCCCGTAGGCGTCTGACAGCGCCGCGAACACCTCGGGGCTCGCGGCCTCCCGTGCGCTGGCTCGCGCCGTGCTGATAAAGCCAGGAAGCAGCCTGCCGAGCAGGTCAAACCGGCTGGTCCAGTACGCGCCCCATGCGTAGCGCGCTGACCGCTTCAGCTCATCAAGGCTGGCCGGATCGCCGTCCTCCCACACCGCCGTGACCGCGCGCCGGATCGCCAGCACGCCCTGGTCCTGGTCGCTCTCGGCGACGTCGATGCGGGTCGGCCGGGCCAGCAGCACCGCCACGTCCACGTCCAGGGCTCGCGCGATCTTGTGCAGCGACACCAGCAGCGCGGTCTGCTTCTGGCCCTGCTCCAGCTTGCTGATCAGGTCGAGGCTCACCCCGGCGCGCTCGGCCAGCTCGCGCTGGGTCATCTGCGGGTCGAGCTGGCGCCGGAGCTGCCTGATCCGCTCGCCGATGGTGCCTGGGCCCACGCTCACCGCTGCCTCCCGGGTCACGTTCGGCATTCGCTACGAGGCTACCCGCGCCTGGGCGCTTGCTACCAGTTTCTTCACTGGGTTCAAGGCCGGCCTGCGGGCGGCCGCCTACGGCCGCCCTCGACCGGCAACGACACGACGGTCACCGAGGAACCGGCCTCACCCTCCAACGCGGGTGCTTGCTTCGCCGACCGGGAGAGTCAGACCGTCGTCAGTCCAACACTCGGCGGCCCTCATCCCGTTCTGGGGGCCGGCGAACGTTGCCGACCTCCGCCTCCCTCGGTTTAGGGACCATCAGCCCGCTGGTGTTGAAGCACGTATCACGCCGAAGGTTCTTTACGAAACACGCGAAGAAGATACTCTGCAGTACGCACGACCGAGTGGAGCGCTTCAATTGATAAGTCTGCTCCCGCCCGAGGATGCGCTACAGAATTCCTTGCGGCCCTTACTATTTCAATCTGGCGGCCGGGGCGGCCGTTGGGCCGGTCTTGGGAGGCCCGGAGCGCGTGCGCGGCTTCAGGGTTGGTCTGTCTCGCCCGGTTGCCACGGGTGTCGGCGCGGCCACCAGGCCGGCACGGCACGCCGGTAGGCCTCGTACTGCGCGCCGAACTGGCCGGCCAGGGCCGGCTCCTCGTAGAGGTGGGCGAACGTGCCGGTGGCGACGGCCACGGCCGCGGCGTACAGCAGCAGCGCAGGCTGGCCCAATGCCAGCGCCTGCCCGACGATGCTCGCCACGACCGCCAGGTACATGGGGTTGCGGATGTAGCGGTAGAGCCCGCCGACGACCAGCCGCTGCGTCGGGGCGACCGGCGCGGGGGTGCCGACACCCTCGGCGACGAAGCGCACGAACGCGTGCACCAGCACGATCGTGCCCGTGGCGAGCAGCGCAACGCCGGCCACCCGCAGCGGCGCCCAGGCCCAGGACCGCAGCGGCTGCCGCACCCGCCAGCCGGTCAGCCACCAGGGGACCAGGCCGGCGACGACACCGGGTGCCAGCACAAAGAAGACTGCGGTGCCGGCTGCGGCCATCGGTTTGCGCATGTTGCCACCTCCTGGGGTCTGGTCGTTGGTTGGCCCGGCTCACGAGCGGGCGGGCAGGTCAGGGTGGCTGGCGGACCGTGCCGGACAGCAGGGTGAGGAGCGCTTGCTCGGCATCGGCTCGCGCGGCCTTGGGGTCGGCGGCGTGGGCGATCAGCAGGGCCGCCTCGATCATGGCGCTCAGCACCCAGCTGCGCGAGCACCGGCAGCAGGGCGGGCATGAGCAGCCCTTCGTCTGCGCCGTCTGGAGGCTGCGGAACAGCTCCTGCTTGTCGGCGAAGTGGTGGTAGAGCGCGCCGCGGGTGACGCCGGCGGCGGTGACGATCTCCTCGGCGGGCACCTGCGCGTAGCCGCGCTCGGCGAACAACCCTCGGGCGGTGGCGACCAGCGCGGCTCGGGTGGAGCGCGAGCGCTCCTGCTGGCTCCGTCGTGGCATGCGTGCGCGCGAAGTCGACCACCAGCCGGGCGAGCCGCGCGGGCTGGTCCTCTGGCACGAAGGTGTAGGAGTCCCGGATGGTCACGACGGTCGCCTGGGGAGCAGTCCGGCCAGCCGATGGGCCAGCTCGAGGGGGAACAGGCGGTCCTCGGCTGCCCAGGCCAGCAGCACGGGCTTGGTGAAACTGTGGGAGTGCCCGCGCGGCGGCCAGGGTGTGTCGGTGCTGCACGCCGCGCAGGAACCGGCGGAGGTCGTGGCGCACGGCCGCGTCCCGTCGGCTGGGCAGCAGGTACGAGTCCACGATGGCGGGCGGGATGGGCCGCTGCGCCGGTGCCCGGTGCCGCGCCTTGACGGTGGTACATCGTGTCTGCCAACCTTCTCCGTTGTTGTCCGCAATGTCGGCAGTGCACGCGTGGCGGACCATCCACCAGCACACAGGGGAGGCCATGTTGGGCTGGGCACGCGCCCGCGCCGAGGCCATCTTGGGCTGGGCACGCGCCCGCGCCGGGGCCGCCGTCGCCGGGGCCGCCGTCGCCGGGGCCGCCGTCAGGGAGCGGCAACGACCTTGACGGGCGGCCAGGGGTGAGGGAGCCCGGGTCAGCGGTTACCGCGTACGAGCGCTGCACGTCGATCGCCGGGCCGCTCATGGTGCCCCACACCGAGCGCCACCGCGTCGAGTTCCGCCTGGTCGCCTCGCGCCGCGAGCGGGTGGTGCTCACCCTCCTGGTCGGGACCAGCGCGCTGGCCGGGACCGCCCTGGTGGGCTGGTTGCTGCTCCCCTGGCACGTGCCCGCCCCCGGGGTCGTGGGGCTGGGCGGGCCGCTGGTCACCGCGGGCAGGGTCGGCTTCCTGTGCGTGGTGCTGGTCGAGATCATCCGCCTGGTGCAGAGCGCGGCGATCTGGACCTTCGCGATGCGAGCCTACGACCCGACGCCGATGACCCCGCAACCCGGGCTGCGCGTGGCCGTGCTCACCACGATCGTGCCGTCCAAGGAGCCCATCCACCTGGTTGCCAGGACGCTCCATGCGATGCGCGAGCTGCCCTACGACGGCGACGTCGACGTCTGGATCCTCGACGAGGGCGACGACCCGCGGATGCGCGCGGTCGCCTGGTCGCTCGGGGTCAAGCACTTCACCCGCAAGGGCCGCCCCGAGTACAACCACCGCACGGGTGAGTTCCGGGCCCGGACCAAGGCCGGCAACCACAACGCCTGGCGTGCCGAGCACGAGCACGAGTACGACGTGGTGGCCCAGATGGACCCCGACCACGTGCCGCTGCCCGCCTTCCTCGAGCGCACGCTCGGGTACTTCCGCGACCCCGACGTCGCGTTCGTGGTCGCCCCGCAGGTCTACGGCAACGTCGACCAGGGGCTGGTGACCCACGGCGCGGCCGTGCAGGGCTACCTGTTCACCGGGGTCGTGCAGCGGGGCGGGAACGGCCTGGACGCACCGCTGCTGATCGGCACCAACCACCTGTACCGACCGGCGGCCTGGCGCCAGATCGGCGGCTACCAGGACTCGATCATCGAGGACCACCTGACCAGCATGAACGTCAACGCGACGGTCAACCCGGAGACCGGCAAGCGCTGGAAGGGCGTGTTCACCCCCGACATCCTCGCCATCGGCGAGGGCCCGAACACCTGGACCGACTACTTCAACCAGCAGAAGCGGTGGGCCTACGGCGTGTGGGAGATCGTCCTGCGCCGCGCGCCCGCGCTGGCCGGGCGCCTCACCCGCCGGCAGCGGCTCAGCTACGGGCTGGCACAGTCCTTCTACCCGAGCGTCGGCGTCACCTGGGTGCTCGGCAACCTCGCCACCAGCCTGTACCTGCTGTTCGGGGTGACGTCGGTGGCCCTGGACATGTGGGCCTGGCTGGTGCTCTGGGGCGGGACCTACGTCACCTGGTTCGCGCTGCTGCTGTGGCTGCGCCGCTTCAACCTGGCCGAGCACGAGCGCCAGGAGTCGGCCCTGCCCGGGCTGCTGCTGGCGCTGTTCGCCGGGCCGGTCTACGTGGCCGCCGGGCTCGCAGCGCTGCTGCGCCGGCCGCTGGCCTACGCGGTGACCGCCAAGGGAGAGCTGCGCAGCCCCGACTCGCTGCGCACCTTCCACCCCCACCTGCTGTGGGGGTTGGCTGCGGGCCTGGCCCTGACCGCGAGCGCCTACCGCGGCCACACCTACCTGGCGCTGCGCGGGTGGGCCCTGCTCACCCTGTTCGCGGCCGTCGCCCCGCCCGTCCTTGGGATCGGCAGGCGGCTGTGGGAACAGCGGGCCGACCGGCTCGTGGTGAGCTCGCAGGCCACGAGACCCTGATGCGACACCCGCTCCGGCTCGGCGGCAGCGCGGCCCTGCTCGGGCTGGTCACCTACGTGTTCGTGCTCGCGCCCAGCATCCCGCCGCCCGGCCAGGCGGCGGCAGGTCCCGCGAAGCCTGCTGCGGCGCCGCCCGGCCCGCTCGCCACGGTGCCGGCACCCGTGCCGGCACCGGCGGGCCCGGCGCGGCCGCGGCCGCTGTTCCCGGTCCCGGGCCGGGTGCTGTTCGGCGTGACCACCCGCGCCGGGCCGCACGACTTCGCCGAGCTGGAGGCGTTTCAGGCCGCCGCGGGCAAGCGGCCCAACGTGATGCTGTTCTCCCAGGGCTGGGCGCGCGACGGGTTCGACCGGCGGCTGCTCGACGACGTCGTGCGGCGCCGCATGCTGCCGATGATCGGCTGGGAGCCCTGGGACTACCAGCAGGAGTCCAGGTTCGACCGGGCGCGCGGCGCGCAACCCGCCTACGCGCTTTCCCGCATCGCCGGCGGCGCCTTCGACGCCTACATCCAGAGCTGGGCGGTTGGCATCCGCCGGCTGGGCTACCCGGTCGCGATCCGCTTCGCCCACGAGATGAACGGCTACTGGTACCCGTGGGCGGAGGCCGCCAACGGCAACCGCCCTGGCGAGTACGTCGCCGCCTGGCGCCACGTGCACGACATCTTCACCAGGGCCGGCGCCCGCAACGTGGCCTGGGTGTGGAGCCCGAACGTCGTCTACCCCGGGGCCACGCCGCTGCGGGAGCTGTACCCCGGGGACGCCTATGTCGACTGGGCCGGCGTGGTGGGCTACTACGGCACGGACCGGAACCTGACCGCCTACCGCACCTTCGAGCAGGTCTTCGCCCCGACCCTCCGGGAGTTGCGCGCGGTCACCCGCAAGCCGATCGTGCTGACCGAGGTGGCCGCGACCGAGCGGGACGGGCGCAAGGCCGCCTGGATCCAGGACTTCTTCCGGGCCCTGCCGCGTCACCGCGACATCATCGGCTTCGTCTGGTACGAGGTGATCAAGGAGGCCGACTGGCGGATCACCAGCTCCGAGCAGGCCAGGACCGCCTTTGCCGCCGGCATCGCCCATCCCCGCTACACGCAGCCGTTCACGCCCTCGGTGCGCCTGCGAACCCGCTCCTGAGCCGGGCGAGCCCCGCCGCGAACGCCCTCCGGGCCGCCTCCGAGCTGGTGATCCGCCAGTCGGCCTCCTTGTGGTGGTCGAACCACACGAACGCGCCGACCTCGGGGTGGCGCTCCAGCATCGCGAAGAACCCGCGGACCCACGCTGCCTTGCTCCCTCCCGCCTCGGCGCTGCCCGTCTCGCCGATCAGCAGCGGCTTGCCCGGGGCGACCGCCGCGAGCTCGCGCAGGCTCGGCGCGAACAGCTCCTCGGCGCTGCGCCATCCGCCCCAGGGCAGCGCCGTGCCGCCGTTGTAGCCGTCCACGCCGGCCCAGTCGACGTCGGCGTCCCCGGGGTACAGCTCCCGCAGCGGCGTGGCCCCGGGGTACGCGACGTTCGGGCACCACACCCAGGCCACGTTGTCGGCGCCGGCGGTCCGGAAGGCGTCGCGCACGCGCCGCCAGGCGGCGACGTACTCGCCAGGGCGGTTGCCGTTGGCGGCCTCCGCCCACGGGTACCAGTCGCCGTTCATCTCGTGGGCGAAGCGCAGCAGCAGCGGCCTGCCGTAGCGCCGCGCCCCCTCCGCCCACCGCCGCACGTAGGCGTCGTGGGCGCCGCCGGCGATGCGGGCCAGCGCGTAGCCCGGCTGGTCGGTCCCATCCAGGTAGTCCCACGGCTCCCAGGTGATCATCGGCAGCACGCCCCGGCCGGCGAGCGCCTCGGGCAGCTCAGCCCGGAACCCCTGGTGGGCCCAGCCCTCGAACCACATGGAGAGCCCGGCCCGGCCGCCGGCGGCCCGCTCGAACTCGTCCAGCTCGGCCAGGGCGCCGGAGACGGGGGCGGGCCCGGACGGGGTGGAGACGCCGGGCAGGGGACGACGGGTCACGAGCCGGTGTCCAGCCGGTACGCCTCGCTCGCGCCGGTGCCGTGGAAGCCGGACCCGTAGCCGCCGACGGCGTAGACGGCGTCGTCCAGCACGGCCGCGCCGAGCCCGGCCCGCGCCTGCCCGAGCGGCGGCAGCTGCCGGCCCTGCCCCTGGTCGTCGAGGCAGTTCACCGCGGCCGTGAAGCCGGACGGGCCCTGCCCGCCGAGCAGGCAGACGCCGGCGTTGGGCCACCAGACCGCCGCCGCGCCCTGCAGGGGCGGGACCTGCCGGTCGTGGGCCCGTACGCCGGTGCTCCCGGCGATGTCGACCAGGCCGAGCTCCTGCTTGGAGATGGTCGGGTCGCGCCCGGCCAGGAACCACACGGTGCCGTTCCCGTCGGTGCTCGCGGCCAGCTTCTCGCGGGCCCGCTGGAGCTTGCCGATCAGACGCCAGCTCCCCCCCTCGAGCGCCCACACCTCGCTGGCGGGCTTGTGGTCGGGCCGCACGCCGCCGGCGAAGACGATGCGGGAGCCGTCCCACGCGGCCGCCCCGGCCCCCCTGGGCGCTGGCAGCGGCACGTCCCGCTCCCATTTGTCCCTGCCCCGGTCGAGCCGGAACACGGTGTCCACCGACCCGCTGTCGGCGAGGCCGCCGAGCAGGTACAGGGAGTTGCCCGTGGAGACCAGCGCCGCGTGGGTCACAGGGGTGGGAAGCAGCGGCCCGAGCTCCCATTTCCCGGTGCCCGGGTCGTACTCGTGGACGAACTGCAAGCGGGGCCGGTCCGCGCTCGCGCCCACCCCGCCAGCCACCCACAGACGGCCGCCGAAGGCCGCCACCCCGGCTCCCTCCCGCTGTGCCGGCAGGTCCGCGATCCTCGTCCACCTGCCCGCCGCCGGCGTGCCGTTGCCGACGAGCCAGCGCGTGACCAGGAACGCGAGGAGCGCTACCACGACCAGGCTGGCCACGCCGGCGACCCGCCAGCGCCACCTGGGCCGCGGTGCCGGCGACGGCGGGCCGGGCCGTTCACCCTGCGCCCGGTCGCCGGGACGCAGGCCGGTTGGTGTCGGCGCCTCGGCCGCGGGCACGGCCGGGGTCGAGGCCTTGGCGGCTGGCACGGCGTCAGCCCCGGCAGCGGGTGCCGGGGCGGGCGCCTCCGTCGGCGTCCCGGTGGGCAACCCGGCGGCGGGCGCGGCCCAGGCGGCAGGCACGTCCGGCGCCCCGCCAGCGGGCGCCCAGGGCGGCGTGGCGCCGGGCAGCACGCCGGCGGCGGGCGCGCCCGCCGCCGGCCCGGAGCCGTCGCGCTCGCGCGCCTCCACGACGGCCTCGAGCATCGCCTCCACGTTCTCGTAGCCCGGGTCCTGGGCGCTCACCCGGGTCAGGTGCCCGAGCGCCTCGTCCCAGCGGCCGGCGCTGAACGCCCGCATGCCTGCCTCGTAGGCGCTGGCCAGCAGCGCCGCCTGGCGGGCGGACGGCGGCGCCTGCAGGTCGGCCAGCACCGCCCGCAGGTCGTCGGTCATCTCGGCGGCGCTGCCGTAGCGGTCGTCGGGCTGCTTGGCCAGCGCGCGGAGCAGGATGCGCTCGGCCTCGGCCGGGAGGTCGGGGTTGAGCGCGCGGGGCGAGGGCGGCTCCTCGTAGGCGTGCTTCATCAGCGCCGCCACGGGCGTGTCCGCCTCGAACGGCACCCGGCCGGTGACCATCTCGTAGAAGACGATGCCGCCGGCGTACAGGTCGGTGCGGGCGTCGACGTCGAGGCCGAACGCCTGCTCGGGGGCCATGTAGGCGGCGGTGCCGACCACCAGCCCCTGCTGGGTGAGCTGGGTCTGGTCGGCGGTCAGCAGCTTGGCGATGCCGAAGTCGGCCAGCATCGGCCAGGCCGGCGAGGGCAGCAGGATGTTGCTCGGCTTGACGTCGCGGTGGACGATGTCGCGCTCGTGCGCGTAGCCGAGCCCGGCCAGGAAGTGCATCGTCAGCTCCACCGCCCGGACCAGGTCCATCGGCTTGCCGACCTCGTCGGCCAGCGTGCGGCCGCCCTCCACGTAGGCCACCACCAGGTAGAGCTGGCCGTCCTGCTCCCCGTAGTCGTAGATCGGGATGATGTTGGGGTGCTGCAGGCGCGCGATCGAGCGGGCCTCGAGCTGGAAGCGTCTGGCGAACTGCGGGTCGCCAGGGTGGGACAGGACCTTCACCGCAACCCAGCGGTCCAGCGACGGCTGCCAGGCCTTGTAGACCATTGACATGCCGCCGCGCCGGACGGCCTCGCGAAGCTCGTACACGCCGAGCCGCTGGCCGACGAGATCATCCATGCTGGCCCTTTCCCCGAGGCCCAGCCGCTCCGGAGCGCCCCAGCGCGGACATATATATCAACACAAGAGGTTCGGTTGCCACTGGATGGCCGGTAGGGTACGGGATCGTGTCGAGGAGCAGCCCAAGGGATGATGCGGCAGGTGCGGGCGGGCCGCCACGCCGGCGAGGCGCCGACCCCCTGAGGTCGAGCGCCATGCCCGACCCGGAGCGCCGACAAACGATTCGGGAACAGTTGGGTGCACGCTTCGGCCACAAGGCCTGCCGCAGCTCGGCGACGGCATCGTCGCGGCGCTCCAGGTGTGCGAGGCTTGCGGCATGCGGGCTCGCCTTCTCGCCGTCCTTGCCGTCCTTGCCGTCCTCACCGTGCCCGCGGTCCCCGGCAGGGCGGCGCCCGCGCTCACCGCCGCCGACCGCGCAACGGTGCTGCTCACCATCCGTGATCCGCGGATCACCGAGTCGAGCGGGCTCGCCGCCAGCGCCCGGCATCCCGGCGTGCTCTGGACCCACAACGACAGCGGCGACGCCCCGCGGGTCTTCGCGGTCGGGCCCGACGGGCGGGTGCTGGCGACACTGACGCTCCGGGGCGCGGTCGCGCGCGACTGGGAGGCCATGGCGGCCGGCCGCGACCCCGCCGGCCGGCCGGCGCTGTTCCTCGCCGACATCGGCGACAACCTGCACGGCGCCTGGCCGTCGGTGTCGGTCTACCGCGTCACCGAGCCGGCGGTCCTGCGCGACGCCACCGTGGCGGCCACGCGCTACCGCTTCCGCTACGCCGACGGCGCCCGTGACGCCGAGGCCCTGCTGGTCGACCCGAAGTCCAACCGGCTGTACGTCGCCAGCAAGGAGGCCGGCGGCGGCGGCCTGTACCAGGCGCCGGCCGCGCTCCGCAACGACCGGGTCAACGTGCTGCGCCGGGTCGCCAGCGTGCCGCCGACGGTCACCGACGGGGCGTTCTCGCCAGACGGCCGCACCTTCGTGCTGCGCGACTACCTGGAGGCGCACGCCTACTCGGCGGCGGGCAAGGGGATCGCCACCTTCGACCTCCCGCTCCAGCCCCAGGGGGAGTCGATCACCTACACCAGGGACGGCAAGGGCGTGCTGGCAGGCAGCGAGGGCGCCGGCAGCGAGATCTGGCAGGTCCCCTTGCCGGCCGCCGTCGCGCCGAGGAAGGCTCCCCCAGCCACCCGGGCGCCGCGCCCGCCGGCGTCGCAAGGCCCGGGCGGACCGGCCGCTGGCGCGCCCTCGCACCGCGGGCGGGACGTGGCGGTGGTGGTCGTCGTGGCCGGCGCCGCCGCGCTGCTCGTGCGGGTGGCGCGGCGGCGGCGCTGAGCGCCGGCACGGCTGGGGGCCCCCCACCGGGACGTGGGACACGCGCGACATGGTGGGCCGACGCGCTATGCGTCCGGCCCCTGGCCCGCGAGCCCCACCGGCCTCCTGGGCGGCACGCCAGGCGCGCCCGCGTGGACCGTGGCTCGCCGTGCTACGTTCCGGTCATGCAAACCCGGGCGCACCGACGCATCGACCTCGTGCTGCTCGCCGCCGTCGGGCTGGTGATGGGCGGGGTGGCGGTGGCCGGCGCGGCGGCCGGGGACACCGAGCGGGTCACCGCGCTGTGGGCCGGTGCCGAGGTGGGCCGCGACGGCCAGGCCCGCATCGTCGAGGTGATCGACTACGACTTCGGCGTCCAGCGCCGCCACGGCATCTTCCGCGACGTCCCCGGGCTGTCGCCCGAGGCGCAGGTCGAGGTCTCCTCGGCCACCGCCCCCGACGACGTCCAGGTGAGCGGGACCTCCCACCAGACCAGGGTCCGCATCGGCGACCCGGCGCGCACGATCACCGGCCGGCACCGCTACACCGTCAGCTACCCCCTCGACGGCGTGGCCCCCGGCGGGCGGCTGGCCTGGGACGCGGTCGGGACGGCATGGCCGGTCAGCGTCGGAGACGTCGAGGTCCACGTGGTGGCGCCCTTCGAGCTGGACGGAGCCCGCTGCGTCCGGGGCGCCTTCGGCTCCGATGCGCCGTGTGAGGTGACCCGGCCCGAGCCCGGCCACCTGGTTGCCAGGGTCGACGCCCTCGAAGCCGGCGAGGGCGTCACCCTGTACGCCGACGGCGGGCCGCTCGAGGTCGCCCCAGCCCTGCCGGCGCCACCCTCGGGCGCCCCGGCCGACCCGGGCAGCGGCCTGCTCCTTCCAGGGCTGGTGGCCGGCGCCGTGGCGCTGCTCGGGGCGGCCGCCACCTCGTGGGTGGTGCGGCGTGCCGGCCGCGAGCGGGTGGCCGCGGGCGGGGCGGCCGAGGCGGCCTGGGCCGACACGGACCGCCAGGTCCGCGTCGACGCCGAGGAGCTGGCGTCGCTGGCCAGCATCGAGTTCGTCCCCCCGAAGGAGCTGACAGCGGCCCAGGGCGGCATCGTGCTCGCCGAGGCGGTCCGCGAGGAGCACAAGGTGGCCTGGCTGATCGGCGCCGCCGTCGACGGCTACCTCGACCTCGGCGGGGAGGGAGAGGAGGACCTGACCCTGGTGCGCCTCCCACGCCGAGCCGGGACGACCGCGCGCACGCTGGACCTCGCGTTCGCCGGCCGCCAGCGCCTGCCGCTCGGCTCCTACGACAAGAGCTTCGCCAAGGCGTGGGACGCCGTCGGCAACGAGCTCTCGGCCTGGCAGCGGGCGAGCAGCCTGTGGGACCCGGCCGGCGACCGCCGCCGCACGCTCGTGCGGGTGATCGGCGTGCTCGTCGCCTTGGCCGGCCTGGCCGTCACGGTCGCGGGTGGCGCCCTGGCCAACCGGTGGGGCCCGGCCTGGCTGGCCCTGGCCGCCGTGGGCGCGCTCCCGGCCGGCGCCGGCCTGGCCGCGGTCGTGCGCGCCTGGGAGCTGCGGGTCCGCACGCCTGCGGGCTCCGGTCTGTGGCTGCGGGTCGAGTCGTTCCGGCGCTTCCTGGCCGGCTCCGAGGCGCACCACGCCGACGAGGCGGCCAAGCGCGGGGTGCTGCGCGAGTACACCGCCTGGGCGGTGGCGGTCGGCGAGATCGACCGCTGGTCCCGGGCGGTTGCAGCGTCGACCTCGGCGGCCGACCCGAGCGCCGTCCGCTACGCCGCGATCGCCCCGGCGCTGGTGGCGGCCACGTCCACGGCCAGCGTCGAGCCGTCGTCCAGCGGCAACGGCGGCGGCGGCGGTGGGGTCGGCGGCGGCGCCGGGGGCGGCGGCGGCGGGTCCTGGTGACCCGGGACGTCACCGCGGGCGGTAGACGTCAGCCCGGTGCTCGATGACCTCGACGCACACCCGGCGACGCGGCACGTCGGGAGACCTCCTGCCGAGCTGGGTCAGCCGTGGCCTTCCCCGGCGGGGCGTGTCGTTCCTCCCTGTCGTTCGTCGCAGCGCGCTCGGCAGGCTGTCACACCGCTCCCGTATTGTGACGCCCGTCCTGCTCCGTCGGAGGCCGAATGCGCACCGATCCCCCAGCGAACCCGCCCCGGGCAACCCCTGACCCGTCGGACCTCGGTCTGTTCCGCCGGCTCCCGCGCAACCTGTTCCAGTTCACCACCACCGACAACGCGGACCTGCACACCACGGTCATGCAGGTGTTCGGTGAGGCCAACGAACGGCTCGAGACAGCGCTCACCTTCGACGACGTGGCCGCCGCCCTGCCGGGGGTCGGCTGGCTCGACCCGGTCGGCGACGAGATGCTGGAGCGAACGCTCAAGGCGCTGGTCTCCTGGTCGCTGCTGACCGTCACGCAGAACCACGCCGCCCGCTACGCCACGGCCGAGGAATACGAGCGCCGCAACCTGCAGTACTCGCTGACCAAGCAGGGGGAGTCGGCGTTCGAGGGCGTGCAGCACGCGCTGGCGTCGCTCACCGCCTCGGGGGCGCTGCAGACGGCGGTCCTCGAAGCCATCGCCAGCCGCCTCGACGAGCTGTACTGGTTGCTGGGTACCGAGGACGCTGAGGACCGCCGCCTGTATGTCACCCTCACCGAGCTCGAGAACCACCTGGACGGGCTGCGGGCCAACACCAAGCAGTTCAACAACGAGCTGCAGCGGCTCCTGCGCGACGAGGCGGCCGACTTCGCCACCTTCCAGGAGGTCAAGCAGGCAACGATCGTCTACCTGGAGGAGTTCGTCACCAACCTTGACGTCCACAAGCAGCGCATCGCCGACGCGGTCGGACGGCTCGAGGACGCCGGGATCACCGTCCTCCACCACCGGGCGCTGCTCGGCGCCGACCTGCCGGCACTGCCTGGCGCCGACCCGGCGCCCCGCTGGCTGCACCAGCGCGAGGTGAAGTGGGCGGGGATGCGGCGCTGGTTCCGTCCGGTCGACGGCGGCCCCGCCCGTGTCGATGACCTGCGCGACATCGCCCAGCGCGCGATCGTGGCCCTGCTTCGTGTGCTCGAACGGCTGCGGGAGGCCCGGCGGCGGCCGTCCAGCACGGCCGCGGACTTCCGCTCGCTGGCCCGCTGGTTCGCCGCCTGCCCGACCGAGGCGGACGCGCACCGGCTGTTCAACGCTGCCTTCGGGCTGTGGCCGGCGAGGCATGCGCACCTGGCCGCGGCCGACCCGGACGCAACACCCTCCTCGGTCGCCTGGACGGAGGCGCCGCCGGTCCCCGTGTCACCCCTGCTGCGGTCGCACGGCCAGACCGAGAAGGTGGCGCGGACGGGCCGGGTCAGGGACACCTCCGAGCTGCGCCGCCACCGCCAGGCTGCGGCCGCCCGGGAGCGGGCCGAGCTTGAGGCCGCCTGGCGGCGGTTGGCGACCCACGGCACGGTACGGCTCTCGGCCTTCGACCGGCTCGACCACGACGCCTTCGAGCGGCTGCTCGAGCTGCTCGGGAGGGCGCTCGCAAGCCGGCCGGATGCGGCGGGAACGCGCCGAGCCACCACCATCGACGGGCGTCTCGAGGTCCTGCTCAGCGATCCGGGCAATGGCCGGTCGGCCACGCTGCGCACCTCCCGGGGCCGGCTCACCGGGCCGGACTACACCGTCTGCATTCGGCCTCTGCTCTCCCCCTCGTCCAGGGCCCGGAGTGACGACACCAGGCCGCCGCCTGCCGCCGGCTGGGATGTGGGAGCACGCCCGTGAGCACGGCGGGCACACCAGGAGTCCCGGGCGGGAGGGGGACGCCCCGATGAGCCGGTTGGCCAGCCAGCTTGCGCGGCAGGAGGCCGAGGAGGTCGCGCGCGCGATCCGCGCCCTGCTGGCGACGCCGCTGTTCACCGCCGAGCGCGACCAGGCCGTGTTCGACCTGGTCCGCCGGCACGGCGAGGCGCTCACGAGCTGGTTCGACGAGACCTGCGGCTGGCAGCTCCAGGTCGAGTCTCGCCGCGGCTATGCCCGCCTGCGCAAGACGACCGCCGCCCCGGACGCGACCCGCCCGGCTCGGCGCCGACGTTCCACCCGGGCGCCCTTCGACCGCCGCCGCTACACGCTGCTCTGCGTGGTCGCGGCCGAGCTGTCCCGGCCGGGCGCGATGACCACGATCGGCCTGCTCGCCGACCGGGTGACCGGCGCCACCGCCGCCGAGCCGACGGTCACCACCTTCGACTCGGCCAGCAGGGACGATCGCGCCGCGTACGTCGACGCGCTCAAGCTGCTGGAGCACTACAGCGTGCTTGCCGCGGTGGACGGCTCCACCGATGCCTATCTCGACGAGGCCGACGCCAAGGTGCTCTACCAGGTCGACGAGACACGGTTGGCCCGCCTGCTGGCCGCTCCGACCGCCCCGTCGACGCTCGGCGGCGAGCACGATCTGGAGCAGCTGACCCGTGAGCCGCGCTACGGGGAGGCGGGCGACCCTGGCGCCGAGGTGGCCGAGGCGCAGCGCAACCTGTGGCTGCGCCACTCGATCACCCGTCGGGTCCTCGACGACCCAGTCGTCCACCTCGACGAGCTCAGCAACGCCCAACGCGCCTACCTGGCCTCACCGACCGGTCGCAGGCTGGTCCGGCAGGCCGCCGGCCGGGCCGGCATGGTGCTCGAGGAGCGTCTAGAGGGGGTACTCGCCGTCGACGAAGACGCGCTGGCCACCGACACGAAGTTCCCTGACGAGCGCAGCCACACCAAGCACGCGGCGCTGCTGCTGCTGGACGCGCTCCTCGACCCCACCGGACCAGCACCGACGGCCGCGGTCCCGGTGCGCGCGCTGGTCGGGCAGGTCGAGCAGCTGCTCGGGCGCTTCCCAGCCTGGGCGCGGGCCTACCAGTCCGAGGGCGGCGCCGCGCGGCTCACGGCCGACGCGATCGACCTGCTCTGCATGTTCGGGTTGGCTGCCAGGCAGGGCGACGCCGTGGCCGCGCGACCGGCTGCGGCGCGCTATGCGCTCATCACCTCCGAACGCGGGGGGCCTGAGGAGCAGGCAGCCGCGACGGACCTGCCGTGGACCGCGCACGGCCCTGACGGCGATCCAACGGCCAGCGTGGACGCAACTCCAGGAGGGGACGCATGACGGTCACCACCTTGCCAACCCGAGCCCGCGACGCGGAGGCCCAGGACGCAACCCCGGGACGGTGGCGGCCGACCCGGGCCGGCATCCTGAACGTCTGGCGCTACTACGAGGAGACCTTCGAGTTCCACCGCGGGCGGCTGCTGCTGCGCGGCCCGAACGGGACCGGGAAGTCCAAGGCGCTCGAGCTGCTCCTGCCCTACCTGCTGGACGCGAGCCTGCGGCCGAGCCGACTGTCGACCTTCGGCGGGTCGGAGCGGACGATGCACTGGAACCTCATGTCGAGCTGGGACGGCACCACCAGGGTCGGCTACGTCTGGGTCGAGTTCTCCCGCGCCGGCGAGGATGGCCGGTCGCAGTGGTTCACCTGCGGCGCCCGCCTCTCGGCGACCGCGAACACCCGCACCGTCACCCCGACCTACTTCACCACCGACCGGCGCATCGGGGTGCCCGGTGGCGTGGCCCTCGTCAACGACGCCGGGCGGCCGCTCACCAGGAGCGACCTGGCCGCCGCGATCGGGGACGACGGCGTCCACGGCTCCGCCGAGGCGCATCGCACGACGGTCATGCGCACGCTGTTCCGGGGGTTCTCCACCGACAAGTACGACGCACTGCTCTCCACCCTGCTACAGCTCCGCATCCCGAAGCTCTCGGAGCACCTTGACCCGGAGGAGCTCTCGCGGGTGCTGTCCCAGGCGCTGCCCCCGCTCGACCACCAGGACGTGGCCGAGATCGCTGAAGGATTCGAGAAGCTCGACCGTCGCAAGGAGACCCTTGCCCAGCTCGAGCGGGAGGTGGAGGAGGCCCGCCTGCTCGCCAACCGGCAGCGGTCCTATGCCCGCCGGGCCCTGCGGGCGGCCGCCGCCGAGCTGACCTCTGCCACGACCCGCATGGACGACATCACCAGGCGAGCCCGCGAGCGTCGTGGCGCTCGCGACGAGGCCGTGCGGCAGGTGGCCGGGCTGGAGGCCGCCATCGAGCGGCTGGCCGGCGAGGCGCACGCCGTCGAGCAGCAGATCCTCGGTCTCATGGAGTCCGACGCCTACGAGCAGGGCGTCCAGCTCGCCGCCCTGCGCGAGCAGGCCGACCGGGCTGGTGAGCGAGCTGGCCAGGCCCGCAGGCGCGCCGCTGGCTCGGCGGCGGTGGCGGAACGGGACAGCGGCAAGGCCAGCCAGGCCCGGACCGCGGCCGGGCAGGCCCGCGCGGCGGCCGACCGGGCCGAGGACGAGACTCTGGTGGCAGCCACCCGCGTCGGCCTGGACGCCGCCGTGGACGAAGCCCTACCTGTCGAGGATCTTCCCCCGACCCGCGCGCTGCTGCGGGCTGCCGCCGACGCGCGGGCCACCCAGATCGGGCAGGTCCGGGAGGCGCTTGACCGGCACGCCGAGGCGGTGCGCCAGCGCGACAGCGCCGAGCGGCGACTGCGACAGCAGCGCGGACAGCTCGAGCGGGCCGAGGAGGACCTGCGCCGCAGCGAGCAGGCGCGTGCCGGCGCCCTCGAGCGCCTCCGCGACGAGCTGCTCGCCTGGGCGAAGGCATGCCGGGAGCTGCCGCTCGCCGGCCGGGCCGACGAGCTGCTCGCGGTGGCCGCGGACGAGGCCGCGGTGCTCGCCCTGGTGGACCTGGCTGCCGAGCCCGTCCGTGACGAGCTGGCCCGGCAGCGCTCGACCTGGGACCAGGAGCGCAGACGGCTGCTCGGCGAGCGCGTCGAGGCGGCAGCCGCCCTCGCCGCGCTGGAGGAGCGAACGCTGGCGCACGGCCCGGACGCGCCCGCGTGGCGGACCACCGACCGGTCGGCCCTGCCGGGTGCTCCCCTGTGGCGCCTGGTCGACTGGGCACCCGACGCCGAACCTGCCACGCAGGCCCTTGTCGAGGCCGCCCTCGGCGCGGCCGGCCTGCTCGACGCCTGGGTCCTGCCCGACGGCGACATCGCCGTTGCCGACCACGACACCTTCGCCGAGGCGGCCCTGACCGTGCCCGCGACCGGCCCCTCGCTGGCCGCCGTGCTGACGGTCGAGCCGGACGTCCCGGTCCCGGCCGGACGGGTGGCGGCACTCCTGGCCGGCATCGCCTACGGCCCAACTGCACCCGACCACCCGGCCGCGGTCGGTGCCGACGGCACCTGGCGCCTGGCCGCGACCCACGGGAGCTGCGCCCAGCCGGAGGCATCCCTCATCGGCGAGGCCGCGCGCGAGCGGGAGCGGCAGCGCCGCATCGCGGAGCTGCGCGCTCAGCTCACGGCGCTGGACCGAGGTGTCGCCGAGGCCGACCAGCACCTCACCGCTGTGGAGGCGCGCCGCTCCGCCCTGGCCGCAGAGCTGGGCCGGCGGCGCGGCCGAGGCCGGGCCGAGCTGAGCGCGGCCGAGCGCCGGGTCGACCAGGCGGGCGCACTGGTGGCCTCCCTCCGGGACGCCGTCGCCGGCGCCGAGACCGAACAGGAGGAGGCCGACACGCTCATCACCCATGTCCTGCGCCTGCTCACCTCCAGGGCGTCCGACCACGGGCTGCCCGCCGGCCGGGCGGCGCTGGACGCCGTCGCCAACGCGTTGCGGGGCTACCGACAGGCCGCCGACGCCTGGATGGACCTGCTCGGCCGGGCCCTGGGCCATGCCGAGCTGGCTCGCGAGGCGACCGAGCGGGCCACCGAGACCGGGGAGCGGGCCGAGCAGGATGCTGCGCAGGCCACAGCGCTCGGGACCGAAGCGGCCGGGCTGCGCGCGCGGCTCGCCGCGGTCGAGGGCACGGTGGGCGCCGAGTACCGCGAGGTGCTCGACCGCCTGGCCGGGATGCAGCAGCGCGCCCGCGAGCTCGGCGAGGAGCAGAAGGTCGTGCAGCAGCAGCGGTTCAAGCTGGGGCAGCGGCTCGGAGAGCTCGAGGCGGAGCTGCGCGACCAGGAGAAGGACAGGGACGCGGCGGTCGCCGAGCGAGATGCGTCCGCCGGCGCCTTCCGGCGCCTCGGCGACCTGGGCCTGGTGGAAGAGGCCGGTCTCTCAGTCGAGCTGGGCGAGGTCGGCGGGACGCGGGCCGCGCTGGAGGCCGCCCGCCAGGTGGCCGAGGAACTCGCCACGGTCCCCTACGAGACCCGCAACCTCAAGGACGCCGAGGCACGCCTGGCCGAGACCACCCACAAGGTGCGCCAGGCCCTCGCCGGCTACGCCGACCTCACCTTGGAAGCGGACGAGCGTGGGCTGGTCCTGCTCACAGCGACGGTCGACGGGCTCCGCATGGGTGCGGTTGCACTGCTCGCGGGCCTGGTCGAGGAGCGCGACCGGACCCGGGCCGAGGTGAGCGAAGAGGAGCAGGAGCTGTTCGACCAGACGCTGACCGGCGGAGCCCGCCGCCAGGTGGCCGCCCGCATCCGCCTCGCCGACCAGCTCGTCCGGTCGATGAACACCCAGCTCGAACGGGTGCGGACCGCGTCCGACCTGCGGGTACGGTTGCGCTGGCAGGTCGACCCTGAGCTTCCCGCCGGCACCGGCGCCGCCCGGGACCTGCTGCTCACCGACCCGCACAAGCTGAACGACGCCGACCGCCGCTCGTTGCACGACTTCTTCCGCACCCGGATCGACGAGGTCCGCGCGGCCGACACCGCCGCCGGGTGGGAGCAGCAGCTCCTCGAGGTCCTCGACTACACACGCTGGCACGAATTCGCCGTGCAGATGGACAAGCAGGACGGCAATGGGTGGATCGACGTGACCAAGCGCCGGCACGCCGCCCTGTCGGGCGGTGAGAAGGCGATCGTGCTCCACCTGCCGCTGTTCGCGGCGGCCGCCGCGCACTACCTGGCTGCACCGCAGGCGCCCCGCCTGATCCTGCTCGACGAGGTATTCGTCGGCGTGGACGCCGCCAACCGGGGCCAGTTGCTGCGCCTGCTGGTCGACTTCGACCTCGACCTCGTGCTCACCTCCGATCACGAGTGGTGCACCTACGCCGAGCTGGCCGGCATCGCCATCCACCAGCTCATGACCGGTGACGGCGACGAGGCGGTGACCACGGCCCGCTTCGTGTGGGACGGGTTCCAGGTCACCGCCAGCGAGCCCGACTCGTGAGCCGGCCCGCCGATGCCGCCTGACGCCGACCGGTCGCGGGTGACCGAGGCGAGGGCCCGGTTCGACCGGCCGGAGCTGGCGCCACTGTGGCGCGCCTTGCGGGCCCGGTTGGAGCACGGCTCGGGTCCGGTCACCCGGGTCACCATCCGGCTCGAGACCCCTGAGCAGCGTGCCGCCCTGGCCGACCTGCTCGGCCTGGCCAGGCTGCCCGATGCAATCGCCAGGGCCCGGGTCGAGCAGCTCGACCGCGCGCTGCTTGACTCCCCCGCCGGGCTGGACGCGCGCGGCGTCGTCGAGGCGATTGGCGGGCCGATCGTGGACCGGGGGGCTTCCCGCGAAGCCGACCGGCGGGCACGGGACGAGCTGTGGGCGTGGCTCGCGGCCCACCGGAGTGTCGCCGCCGAGCCCGCTCTGGCCGCCTGGGTGGCCTATGCCCGCGGCAACGGCGTGATCGGCGGATCGGTCGAGCGCACCCGCGCCCTGCTGGAGCATGCCCTGGCGGTGCTGGGCGCGCTGCCCGCTGATGGGCAGGCCCTGTCGTCGCTGGCCGACCTGGTCTGCGGCGACCCGCACGCGCTGGACGACGGTCGCCGGCTCTCGGCCTACGTGCTGCGGGCCCTTGCCTGCCTTCTCGACACCCAGGTCCCGGCGACCGCCGAGGAGCGTCGCCTGCTCTGGGAGCGGGTCGGGGTGGCATGCGGCGCCCTCTCCACCACCGTGTTGACCGCTGGGCTCCGGCCGGCCGGGGATGCCACGCTGCCGACCACGCTGCGAGCCTGGTCCGACGCGGGCCAGGCCGCCCAGGTGACGCTTGCGCAGCTCCGCATGTCGCCGGTGGAGGCCGTGACACACCGGATTGTCTGGACGGTGGAGAACCCGGCCGTCGTCGCGGCGGCGCTGCTGCGCTTCGGGAGCCGCTGCCCGCCGACGGTGTGTGCATCGGGGTGGCCCAACACCGCCGTGATCGAGCTGCTGCGGCAGCTCGGCCGGGCCGGGCCTCGGATCATGTACCACGGCGACCTCGACGGCGAGGGCCTGCGCATCGCGTCGTACGTCGTAGCCCGGACCGGCGCGACGCCATGGCGGATGACCGCCGCCGACTATCTGGCGGTGGTCGCCGAGTCGGGCACGCCGGCCGGACGCGTCCCTGACGTCCCATGGGACGCCGGGCTCGGTGCGGCGATCCGGGCCCGGGACGTGACGGTCTCAGAGGAACGGGTCACCGAGATCCTGCTCAACGACATGACCGCGCACAGTCAGCTCCGCTCAGCCCCCATAGATGCGGATCATGTGCTGGCGGACGACCCATCTCCACCTCTGCCCGTGGGAAACCGGAGGTGGTCTTCAAAAGGGCCGGGCGTCAGCCAAGGGGTTCCCTGACCGTCCGGGCGGCAGCCACGAGGTTGCGCAGGGAGGCGACGATCTCCTCGTAGCCACGGGTCTTCAGGCCGCAGTCCGGGTTGACCCACAGCCGGGCGGGGCCCAGCGCCGTGAGCGCCTCGGCGAGCAGCTCGGCCATCTCGGCCACCGACGGCACCCGGGGGGAGTGGATGTCGTACACGCCGAGCCCGATCTCCCGCTCGTAGCCGGCCCGGCCCAGGTCGTCGACGAGCTCCATGCGCGAGCGGGCGGCCTCGATCGAGGTCACGTCGGCGTCCAGCCCGTCGATGGCCTCCAGGATGTCGCCGAACTCCGCGTAGCACATGTGGGTGTGGATCTGGGTGTCGTCGCGGGCCCCGGCGGTGGCCAGCCGGAAGGCCTCGACCGCCCAGGCCAGGTAGGCGGGCCGTTCCGCCAGGCGGAGGGGCAGTCCCTCCCGCAGGGCCGGCTCGTCGACCTGGATGACGCCGATCCCGGCCCGCTCCAGGTCGGCCACCTCGTCCCGGACGGCGAGGGCGAGCTGCCTGGCCGTCAGCTCGGCCGGCTGGTCGTCACGGGGAAACGACCACTTCAGCATGGTGACCGGTCCGGTCAGCATGCCCTTGACCGGCCGTGCGGTGAGCGACTGGGCATACGCCGACCAGGCCACCGTCATCGGGGCAGGCCGGGACACGTCGCCGAACACGATCGGTGGGCGCACGTAGCGGGTCCCGTACGACTGCACCCAGCCGTGCTCGCTGACCGCCACCCCGGCGAGCTGCTCACCGAAGTACTGCACCATGTCGTTGCGCTCCGGCTCGCCGTGGACCAGCACGTCCAGCCCGAGATCCTCCTGGAGCCGCACCACCCTGGCGATCTCCTCCCGCATGCGCACCTCGTAGGCGGCCTGGTCGAGGTCGCCGCGGCGGGCGGCCGCCCGCGCCGCGCGCACCTCGGCGGTCTGCGGGAACGAGCCGATCGTGGTGCTGGGCAGCAGCGGCAGGTCGAGCCGGGCCCGCTGGGCCTTGACCCGCACCTGGTACGGGCTGGCCCGGTGGGCGTCGTGCTCGTCCAGGCCGGCCAGCCGCTCCTGCACCGCCGCGTCCCGGGCCTGGCGGGAGCCGCGGCGGGCCTGCTGCACGCGGCGGTTGGCCTCCAGCTCGGGCCCGATCGCCTCGGCTCCCTCGGCCAGCCCGCGGGCCAGGGTGACCACCTCGGCGACCTTCTGGCGGGCGAACGCGAGCCAGGGCCGGACCTCCGGGCCCAGCCCGGTCTCGGCATGGAGGTCGAGCGGGACGTGCTGCAGCGAGCAGGAGGTCGAGACGACCACCTCGCCCGCTTGGTCAGCCAAGCTGGTGAGCAGCGCGAGCGAGCGCTCCAGGTCGTTCACCCAGACGTTGCGGCCGTCGACCACCCCGGCGACCAGCGTCCTGCCGCCCAGGCCGCCGGCCCGGGCGAGCAGTGCGAGGTTGCGGGCGCCGGCCCGGGTGAAATCGAGCCCGAGGCCGTCGACGGGCGCGCTCGCAAGCACGCCCAGCGCGTCCCCGAGGTGGTCGAAGTAGCTGGAGACGAGCAGCTTGGGCCGGGAGGCGGCCCGGCCCAGGCGGTCGTAGGCGCGGGCCAGCCCGTCCAGCTCGGCCGCGGAGCGATCCTGGACGAAGGCGGGCTCGTCGAGCTGGACCCAGTCGGCGCCGGCCGCCTCCAGCTCACCGAGCAGCGCCGCATACACCTCGAGCAGCCCGTCGAGCAGGTCCAGCCGGTCGAAGCCGGCCCGCGCGCCGCGCGCCGGCTTGCCGAGCAGCAGGAAGGTGACCGGGCCGAGCAGCACCGGCCGGGTCGGGATGCCGGCGGCGCGGGCCTCGGCCAGCTCGGCCAGGGGCTTGGGGGCGCCGGCGAGCTGGAAGACGGTGCCCGGGCCGAGCTCCGGTACGAGGTAGTGGTAGTTGGTGTCGAACCACTTGGTCATCTCCATGGCCGGGGCGTCGGGCCGCCCGCGGGCCATGGCGAAATACGTGTCCAGCTCGTCGCCGCCATCCCGGAACCGGTCGGGGACGGCGCCGGCCAGGGCGACGGTGTCGAGCACCTGGTCGTACAGGGAGAAGTGGTTCGACGGGACCTGGTCGAGGCCGGCGTCGCGGAGCAGCGTCCAGGTCCGCCGCCGGAGCTCGGCCGCGGTCGCCCGGAGCTGGTCGGCCGTGACCCGCCCGGCCCAGTAGCCCTCGGTGACGGCCTTGAGCTCGCGCCGCGGGCCGATACGCGGATAGCCGTGGATGGTTGCACCTGCCATGAGCGCCCTCCCTCGAGGCCTCGGACTGGCCGCGCGAGCCGCGCGGGCGCTGGCAGGTCTTCGGGCTCGTGGGCGGGCCGCCGCGGTCAGGTGACCGCGCCGGGGTCCTACTGGCCGTCGCTTCCCAAGACTGTCTGGCTCAGTGCTGGAGCGGGACCCGCGACGGGGTCCCACTGACGGCTGTCGTTCCCACTCACCGCTGCGGGGCAGCTCCGGATTCACACCGGATTCCCTCTTGCGACGCCCGGCCGGTGCCTCGCGGGGAGACGCCTGCCGGGCGAACCAGCGCGCCCGAAGCATCGCCACCTGGGCGGCCGCTGTCAACCGCCGCGCTCACCACCGCCCGGTCGAGACCGACGGCGTCGCCCGCGCCGCCCGCGCCTGATCGCCGAGCTGCTCTGGTGCGACCCGGCCGAGTATCGGCGCCGCGGTCGAGCATGCTGGGCCGCAGGGAGGCGTCGCCGAGCCACCAGACCGCCCACGCCGCTGGCACGTCGCCGCCCGACACGATGCCGCCGAGCCACAGGCTGCCCACCCCCGCGCTCGCGCTGACCGCCGTGCTGACCAGCGCGGCCAGCCCCGCCAAGGCCAGCACGTCGCGGACCCGGTCGATCTCACGACGGAATCCGGCACGGCGCAGCAACCAGGCACCGGCAACCGCCTCCAGGGTGTTGCCGACCCCCATCGCGAGGCTCACCCACAGCGGCACCGGCGTCAACGCGTTGAACAGGAACGCCCCGAGGAACACGCCAGGGGCCGCCGCCCTGTAGCCGAACAGCAGGACGGCCGCGAGCGCGATCCCGCTCGGCGGCCAGACGGGTGCGATGCTCGTATGCACGAACCCGAGCGCGAACGCCGCCTTCGCGGCGGCCATGTACACGCCAGCCAGCAGCGCCGTCTTGGCAAGAGAGAGCGTCCACCTCCGCAGGGCGAGGCTGCCTGCCCCAAGCTCCCGCACCGCTACGAACCTCGCCTCCTGCAGGGCCGCTTCACCGGCTGCATGTCCCGAACCCCCCGGACGCGTGCCGCGAGCCAGACATTCGATTACAGCGGCTCGAACTTGACACTCGTCGTCAAGACGCTATCACCCTGTCCCCGCCGCACGGAAACCAACTGCTCACCGGCTCGGCAGCGCGTGGATTGGTGTCAACGCCCCCAGCGGGGCGCCACGCCCAAGCCGGAGTCGTACGAGCTGGTCAGCCCTTCACGCCAATGGAGGTGACTCCCGCTGGCTGGCCAGTCCCGTATGCTCGGGCTATGCTCGGGCGCCAGGAGCCGGTGGCAGGTCGAGGTCGCAACGTCGACCGCAGTCGCGACCCGGAGGTGGCATGGTAGGCCGAGGCGACGTGTACCGTCTTGACTACGGCCATTTCGTCCGGCCTGCCGAGGAGACCGGCACCGGGCGGGCACGCGTGGAGCCAGCGCTCGGCTACCTGGTCCGGCATCCGCGCGGGCTGTTCGTGTTCGACACCGGCATAGGGCCCGCCGACCCCGAGACCGAGGCCCACTACCAGCTCGCACGCCGGCCGTTCGCCGCGTCGCTGCGGTCGGTCGGCGTCGGCCTGGACGAGGTGCGCTGGGTGGTCAACTGCCACCTGCACTTCGACCACTGCGGCGGCAACGTGCACCTGCCCGGGCGGCCGATCGTGGTCCAGGCCACCGAGCTCGACGCGGCCAGGCAACCTGGCTACACCATGCCCGAGCTGGTCGACTTTCCCGGCGTCCGCTACGAGACGTTGACCGGCGAGACCGAGTTGCAGAGCGGTGTCTGGGTGGTGCCGACGCCTGGCCACACCGCCGGGCACCAGTCGCTGGTCGTCCGCTGCGCCGACGGCACCGTCATCCTAGCTGGTCAGGCCCACGAGTCCGCGTCGCAGTACGCGGCCGACCAGCTGGCATGGCGGGTCGCGCACCACGGCGAGCAAGCCGCCGCCGTCCTCTATCCGGATTGGGTCGACCGGCTGCAGCGGTTCGACCCCGCACGGGTGGTGTTCGCGCACGACTTCGCGGTCTGGGATCTCCCGGTCGGGTCAGCGTAGCGCGCCGAGTACGGCGACGTCGGGGAGCTGCTCGAAGCCCGTGGCGTCCGCGGTGACGACGGTACGCCCGGTGGCGGTCGCAGTGGCGGCGATGATGAGGTCATGGGCACCGCGCGGCGTTCCGGTCCGGCGAACGTGCGCAAGCAGCCGCGCATGTGCACGTGCGACATCAAGGTCGTACTCCTCGACCGGGATCGTCGCCAAGACGTCCTCGACAAACGCCCTACGAGTGTCACGCCGGGCCACGTCCGCAAGCTCCACACCCACGAGCAGCTCTGCAGCGGTGATCGCGGCAATCGCCACATCATCGGCGTCTTCGAGGAGGCCGCCGAGCCGCACGGTCCCGCGTTCGGCAGTGACGAGCACCGTGGTGTCGAGGATCAGCCGTCGGGCCAAGCGCGCTCCCGCCCGACCGTGAGCCCTCGCAGCACGCGTAGCTCCTCGGCCCATGCCGCATCCGGACGGTGTCGGCGCAGCAGCTCCTTAACGGCCCGGCCAGGGCAGGCTGAGGCCGGACCGATGGTCGCCACACGGCGGCCTCCTCTGGTCACGATGATGGTCTCACCGCGCTCGGCCTCATCGAGCACGGCAGCGAAGTTACGCGCAGCCTCAGTTGCTGTGACTGTTCTCATTGGATCAGATTATCAGATTCAACCGGCCCACGCACGGTAGGTCTCACCCCTTGCGGGTGATGCCCGCTCACCCGGCCCCAGCCCTGTTACAGAGGATCGCGCTCCCCCCGTGACAGCGCCCGGGCGCTGCATCCGTCTCATCTGCAGGGGCGCCGTCCGTGCCTGTCACCGGAATGGGCGATCCTCTGTAGGACTGGGACGGTCCCGCCCACCTGATTCGCGGACCCATGCGCGGATCGATTCGTTCGTTGCGGCTCCCTGGACTTCCGGGCATCATCTCTGGTCCGGCTGGAGGTGACACGTGCGCGACAGTAGGTGGGTTGTCGGCGACGTGGGCGCGCTCGAGGAGGACGATCGATTCGTCGCCCTGGATCTCTTCGAGCTGCGGGCAGCCCAGAAGCAAGGCTACCGGACGGTGCCCATCCACGAGTTGCTTGGCGCTCGCGCGTGTCCGCCTGCCAAGGACGTCTTCGTCGCGCCCCCAACGTGGCGCGGGTACGGCTTCGTCGAGCTGCTGGAGTGGATGGCATGCGCTCGGCTCGGCAAGCCGGGTGCCTCCACCGCGGTATGGCGCGCCGCGGTGAAGGGTGGAGCCACAGGTGTCCGCCGCATCCTCGAGCGGCGTGGCTGGCAGCTCGACGTCCAGAAGCGCGGGCGAGAGGTGTGGATGAGCGGCAAGCTCCCAGAGCCGGGAGCCATGCCCGAACCGGTGACGATCCCGGTCTCGCTCGACGGCACAGACCTTGCCCTGGCCGCCGGATGGGGCGTCTTCGCAGGAAAGCGTGTCGATGACGGCACATCCCTGCTGTTCCAGACCGCCCTGGCGTACACGCCCGTCACGCGGGTCGCAGACATCGGCACAGGTTCCGGCGTGCTCGCCGCCTCCCTCGTCGCAGGCGGGCACGCCGCCGAGGCCGTGGCGACCGACGTCGACGCAGTCGCGCTCTACCTCGCCCGCCGCAACGCCGACGCGGCCGGTGCGCTCGTCAAGCTGTTCCTCGAAGATGACCCGCGACGTTGTCCGGGGACGCCCTTGAGCCTCTGCAACATCCCCACGCATGCCCAGCGAGCCAACACGGAGCTGCTGTCAGCGGGCTTGGCTGCCCGAACCTCGGCCGGGCCGGTCCTCGTCGTCGTGCATGCCAGCCTGGAGGGGCGCTACACGGCCCAGTTCCAGCGCGCCGGGACCGCGGTCCGGACGGTGCGACGTGCTGCCCACGCCGTGCTGGAGCTCACCGCTCGGGCCCCGCAGCAGCCCGCGAACGTCCTCGAGCTCATGCTACGGTAGAGGGCGCAGCCGATCATCGGGGCCGCCCGGTGGTGGCATCGGAGGAGCTTGGGATGGCCGCGCTCGGCCGTCTACCGCTACCGCGGACGCGGATCCTGGTGGTCGCGGGGTGCGTCCTCGTGCTTGTGTGGGTGGTTGGCACCCTCGCCCGGCTCTACACCGACCTGCTGTGGTTCCAGGAGGTCGGCAAGACCCGGGTGTTCTGGGTTGTGCTCGAGGCCCGGGTCGTCCTCGCCCTGGTGGCCGGCGGCGGCACGGGGGCGTTCGCCGCAGTGAACCTCTGGGCCGCCGAGCGGCTCGCCCGGCGGGCCCGGGAGCAGGGCACCGGGTGGCTGGGCCCGCCCGACCGGTGGCAGGTGACGCTCGCCCCGCACCTGCGGCGTCTGGAAGCCGGCGCAGTGGCCGTCCTCGCGCTCGGCGCCGGGCTGCATGCAGCCGGCCGTTGGCAGGCCGTGCTGCTGTGGCGCAACCGGGTGCCGTTCGGGGACGCCGACGCCCAGTTCCACCGTGACATCGGCTTCTACGTGTTCACGCTGCCGCTGCAGCGCCTGGTGTTCGGGTGGTTGCTGTTCACCCTTGTGGCCGGGCTCGCGGCCGCGGGTGCGGCCTACTACCTGCTGGGCAGGATCCGGCCCCGGCTGGCGGGACGGCGGGTCGCACCCGAGGCCCGCGCCCACTTGTCGGTCCTGCTCGGCGTGGTCCTGTTCCTCAAGGCCTGGGGCTATCGGCTGGACCAGCTCTCGCTGGTGTTCTCGCCCCGGGGGGTGGTCACCGGCGCCTCCTACACCGACGTGCACGCCCAGCTCCCCGCGCTGCGCCTGATGGTGCTGCTCGCCCCGGTGTGCGCCCTGCTGGTCATTGCCGCCGCCCGCTCGCAGCGGTTCTTGCTGGCGGCCAGCGGCCTGGTGCTGTTCGGCCTGTCGTCGATCCTGGTCGGCGGTGTCTACCCCAGCTTCGTGCAGCGTTTCCAGGTCGCCCCCCAGGAGCTGCAGCGGGAGCTCCCCTACATCCAGCGCAACATCGACGCGACCCGGAAGGCGTTCGCGCTCGACCGGGTGGGGACGACCGAGTTCACCGCCGCCGAGCGCCTGCCGGCGGCCACGCTGCGCGCCAACCAGGTCACGGTGGGCAACATCCGCCTGTGGGAGGCCAGCGTGCTCAAGATCGGCATCCAGAACCTGCAGGCGATCGGGCAGTACTACGAGTTCAGCGACGTCGACGTGGACCGCTACCCGATCGGGGGCACGCCGCGGCAGGTGATGATCGCGGCCCGCGAGGTGGACCCGCGCAACCTCGACTCGTCCGCCCAGACCTGGCAGAACCTCCATCTTGCCTACACCCACGGCTACGGGGCCGTGGCCGCTCAGGTCAACACCGCGGAGGCGACGGGGCGGCCCGCGTTCGTGGTGAGCGGCTTCGACCAGCCCGGGGCGGCCATCCCGATCCGGCAGCCGCGCATCTACTTTGGGGAGCCGCCCCCGGACACCCCCGCGTGGATGGCTGCCGCCACCCGGCAGCCCGAGGTGGACGCCCCCGCGCCAGGCGGCGAGCCGCAGGTGTCATTCCGCTACGACGGGCGTGGCGGGGTCCCGCTCGGCGGGCCGCTGCGCCGGGTCGCCTTCGCCGTCCGCTTCCGCGACGTCAACCTGCTGATCTCCAGCAACCTCACCCCCGGATCGCGCATGGTCTTCTACCGCGACATCCGCGACCGGGTGGAGAAGGCGGCGCCGTTCCTGCAGTGGGACGGCGACCCGTACGTGGCGGTGGTCGGCGGCCGCATCGTGTTCATCCGCGACGGCTACACCATCACCGACGCCTACCCGTACGCCGAGCGGATCCAGATGGAGGTGGCGGCCCGCCGCGACGCCCTCGGGGACCGGGGTGTGCACGGGCGGGCCAACTACATCCGCAACTCGGTCAAGGCCGTGGTGGACGCCTACGACGGCACGGTGACGCTGTATGCCTTCGACGAGACCGACCCGCTGCTGCGGGCGTGGCGCCGGGCGTTCCCAGGCCTGTTCGCGGCCCGGCCGGCGATCCCGCCCGACCTACAGGCCCACCTGCGATACCCGGAGGACCTGTTCTCGATCCAGGCCGACCGCTACGCCTCCTACCACATCGTGGTGGCCAAGGACTTCTACTCCAAGCAGGACTTCTGGGCCCTGCCGGAGGACCGCTCCGGGCAGATCCGCCAAAGCCTGGGCGCCGCCGAACCACTCAAGGTCGGCGACGAGCGACGGGCGCGGATGCGGCCCTACTACCTGCTCGCCAGGCTGCCGGGTGAGACCCGCGAGCACTTCGTGCTTGTGGTGCCGTTCACCCCCAACAACAAGCAGAACATGGTCGCCTACATGGCGGCCCGGTCCGATCCGGACGGCTACGGCACGGTCACCTTGTTCAACCTGCCCCGCTCGCGGACGGTGTTCGGGCCCACCCAGGTGAACGCCCAGATCCTGGCCGACCCGGAGGTGGCCAAGGAACTGACCCTGTTCAACCAGCAGGGCTCCACCGTCACCCTCGGCAACCTGCTCACGGTCCCGATCGGGGATTCGCTGCTGAACGTGCAGCCCGTCTTCATCCAGGCCAGTCAGGGCGCCATCCCCGAGCTGCGGCGGGTCGCGGCCTTCCTGAACAACCAGCTCGGCTGGACCGCGACCCTGGACGGCTCCATCGCGCAGGTGCTCGGCGGGGCCCCCACCCCACCGGGCGCCGGTACCGGGCCGCCGCCCCCGCCTGCGGCAAGGTCGGTGCTCGCCCAGATCCTCGAGCAACAGGCCAAGGCATTCCGCGAGGCCCAGGAGGCGCTCGACCGCAAGGACCTCGGCGCCTACCAGCGGGCCATCGACCGGCTCGGCGAGCTGATCCGCCAGGCCCAGCAGACCGCCGGGACCGCCCCCACGTCCACCACCCCGGCCGGGGGCCGCTGACCACCGTGGGCAGCACCCACGCTCCCCCAGTGAGCAGCAGCCCGCCAACCAGGTAGCCCTGCCGCGCACGTGTCCGCATGCTCACAACATCGGACGATCACGCCCTAGCCTGAGCCGCGCCGTTGGTGCCTGTCGCTCTGACGGACGGCGGGCCCTACCGCGCGGTGATGGCCCGCGCGGTCACTTTCGCCTGGTACATGGCCGCGTCGGCCGCCCGCAGCAGCTCCTCGGGAGCGGACTGGCCGGCCGGGCTGGTCGTCACGCCGATGCTGGCGCCGACCGTCACCATCCCCTCGGCGAGCATGACCGGCTCGGCGAGGCAGGCTTCCAGCCGCCGCGCGACGATCGCGGCGTCGTCCTCGGTTGCACGGGGGAGCATCACGATGAACTCGTCGCCGCCGAGCCGGGCGAGGGTGTCGCCGTCCCGCAGGCATGCGGCAAACCGCGTGCCGACCTGGCGGAGCAGCTCGTCCCCGGCGTCGTGCCCGAGGGTGTCGTTGACCTCCTTGAACCGGTCCAGGTCGAGGAAGAGCAGGCCGACCGAGGACCCTCGCTGCCCGAGGGCGGAGCGGAGCCGCTCCATGAGCCGGGCCCGGTTCGGCAGGCCCGTGAGGGGGTCGTGGAATGCCTGGCGGGTGAGCTGCTCCTGATGGAGGGCGCGCTCGGTGATGTCGCGGTAGTTCAGCACCAGGCCGAGGACGGTTGGGTCGTGGAGCAGGTTGGTGATGGTCAGCTCGAACCGCCGCGACGCCTCGGGGTCTGCATGTGGGCGCATGCGCAGCTCGCCCACCACCGACGCCGACGGCCGGGCCAGGGACCTGCCGAGCAGGCCGCGGAAGGCCTGCCGGTCGCCGGGGTCCAGGAGGGCGTCCATGCCGGTGCCGATCAGCTCGTCGGCCGGGTAGCCGAGCACGGGCTCGATCGCCGGGCTCTGGTAGCGGATGCGCCCGTCGGCGTCGACCACCGTGAACACGTCGGAGGCCTGGTGGACCAGCGCCCGGAAGCGCTGCTCGCTCTCGCGCAGCGCCTGCTCGGCCAGCTTGCGCTCGTTGACCTCGGCCACCACCCGGCCGTAGGCGCCGGTGAAGGCCCGGCTGGCCTGGCGTCGCAGCGACAACGCAAGCACCAGCGCCACCGCCAGGGTGAGCCCGCTCATCCCGATCAGCAGGCGCTGGAAGCTTGTCTGGGCGTGCAGGGTCTGCTGGATCGCGCCCAAGAACTGGATCTCGGCCTGGCCGACCGTGGACTTCAGCAGCGCCTCGACCTCGCTTGTGCGCCGGAGCAGGCCCGGGCGGGAGTGGGTGAGCTGCGCGGCGGTCGGGTGCGCCCGCAGCTGGGCGAAGTCGGCGTCGAACCCGGCCAGCTGGCCCCGGATCTGGACGAGGCCGTCCTGCAGCCCGGGGTCGTGCGACGCCCCGAACGTCGCTTCGAGCTGCCGGTCGAGCAACCCCCGGCGCAGCTCCACCTCGTCCAGCCCGCCGGGGAGCTGGAGCTGGTCGACGGTCAGCGCGAGCTTGAAGGCCTCGCGATGGGCGTTGTGGAGGTCGGTCAGGACCTCTTGGGTCGTGTCCAACAGCCGGATGGTGCTGCCCTGGTCGCGGTAGGCCTGCACGACCATGAACTGCACGGCCACGATCAGCACGCCGAGCACCGCTACCAGCACCTGCTGGCCCCACGACAGCCGGAGCGTGCTCATGGCCTCTTGCATGGCTACAGGACAGTCATGGAGTCGATGCTCCAGATCCAGAGGTCGCGGTTCTTGCCGACGGTGGAGTCGGGCGGGAAGATGAGCCGGATCGGGCCGCCCTTGCCGACCGGGATGGCGGCGCCGTCGGCCTTGGTGGCAAGCAGCACACCCCGGTCGGCGAGGTCGGCGACACGCAGCTCCACCTGGTAGTCGTCGAGGGCGTGCATGCGGACCTTGGTCGCGTCGGGGGCGATCCCGGCCCGTGCGAACAGGTCGGCCATGGGCACGCCAGTGAATGTTATGTCCTTCTTGACGAACGGCTCGTGCGTCTGCGTGGTCGCGGTCGCCATAGCGTCCAGGGCGCGCAGGTCGAACACGACCGCGGCGCCGTCGTTGCCGTTGGTCACCGCGCCCTTGAGCGTCAGCACCGGCTTGCTGACAGGCGCCGGCACCGGCTTGGGCGGGGCGGCGGCCCTGACGGTTGTCGGCGTGGCGGGTGTGGCCTCGCGGGCGTCCCGGCCACCACAGCCGGCGAGCGCCGCGGCCAGCGCGAGCACGCCGACCGCGGCAGCGGTGCTCCTCTTCATGGTTTGCTCCTCTCTCCGGTCGGACGGTCTACGGTTTGGACAGACCGCCCAGTCCAGCTCGGACCGGGCCTGAGGTTCCTGGCCGAGGCGGCGGCGCTCGAGGACGCCTCCGGCGAGCGCGAAGCGGGCCCGCTCGAGGCATCGCGGAGGCCGTGACGAAGCTCACTCGGCGGGTCGGCCGGCTGACACCGAACGCCGCCCACAAGGTGGGCCCGGTCGGCGACACCGGCACCAGGGCAAGGCGGGCCCTGGGCAGCCTGGTCGCGGCGCGGTCTGGCAAGCGCGGCCGATGACCGGCGGACCTACCGGTCCGCCCCGGGGATGCCGTAGCCGCGCCGATGTGGCCGTGCGCGCACGTCCGACGCGGACGTTGCATGTCGCCTCCACCCGGCAGGCTCGTGGAAGGCTGGTGCCTTCCGTTCGGCAGCCCGGCTGCCATGTCGCCGGCCGGCGAGGTAGGCCCGTGGCTTTGCGTCCCCGGGTTTCCCCGGGTTTGCCGTTGTCGCGGAACGTCGTTCCTCTTATCGACCGGTTGCCGCTCCGCCTGAGCGGCAGCCCGAGACGGCGGCCGGGCCAGGGCAGGGCCGGCGGAGCACGTGCTGCAGGGGGAGCCGGAGGCGCTTGAGCGCCAGCGCGTTGACCGCGACGATGAGGCTCGACCCCGACATCGACAGGGCGGCGATCTCCGGGCGCAGCACCAGCCCCAGGGCGGGCTCGAACACGCCCGCGGCGACCGGCAGCGCGATGGCGTTGTAGCCGACCGCCCAGCCCAGGTTCTGGCGCATCTTGCGCAGGGTCCCGCGGCCGACCGCCAGCGCGGTGGGCACGTCGAGCGCATCCGGGCAGGTGATCACCACCACCGTGATCGCGAACAAGATCGCCTCGCTGAACGGCCGGCCGGCCAGCAGCCATGCCGCCAGTGTCAGGCCACCGCCGACCAGCGCGACGAGCACCAGCCAGAATGCGGCCCGGTCGGCGAGGCGCTGCCCGGGCGCCTTGGAGTTCTGCGTCTCCTGCACGAGCTTGACGATCTGGGCGAGTGCCGTGTCGGCGCCGACCTTGGTCGCCCGCGCCCGCAGGGTACCGTTGTAGTTGATCGACCCGCCGATGACCTGGGCGCCGGGCTGCTTATGGACGGGGAGGCGCTCGCCGGGACGCCGTGACTGGTACGTCACCATCGGGAAAGGGGAGACGGTACGCGGCTGGGGTCGTGAGGCCGCTCGCCGGGACGCCGTGACTGGTACCCTAGAGGGGTATGTCCTGGGCAGGGCGGCGAGGGGGATCAAGGGATGCGCGGGTACACGAATCGGAAGGACGACGTGCAGCGACGGCTTCGCCGGATCGAGGGCCAGGTCCAGGGCCTGCAGCGGATGATCGACGAGGACCGCTACTGCATCGACGTGCTGACCCAGATCTCGGCCGCCACCAAGGCCCTGGAATCGGTCGCCCTCGAGCTGCTCGACGACCACCTCGGCCACTGCGTGCGGGAGGCGATCTCGGCCGGCGGCCCCGACGCCGAGGCCAAGGTGGCAGAGGCCTCGGCCGCCATCGCCCGACTCGTCCGATCGTGACCGCCCGCACCAGCGGAGGGAGTACGGCATCGTGGTGACCGAGACCATCTCCGTCCCCGAGATCCACTGTGACCACTGCAAGACCTCGATCGAGGGGGCGCTGGCGCCGGTCGGCGGCGTTCGGCAGGCCGTGGTGGATGTTGCCACCAGGACGGTGACGGTGACCTACGACGAGACGTCGGTCGACCGCGCCGGCCTGGTCAAGGTGATCGAAGAGCAGGGCTATGAGGTCCCAGTCCGGTGAGCAGCCCGACTCGCCTCCGGTACGGTGAGGTTGACCAACGATGACCGACACCGACCGTCATGAGACGGCGGGCCCGGTGCGGCCTGCCCCGGTCGACTTCGACGTCGAGGGCATGACCTGCGGGTCGTGCGCGGCCCGCGTCCAGCGGGTGCTCGGCAGGCAACCCGGTGTCGCGCAGGCCGAGGTGAACTTCGCCACCAGCAAGGCCCGGGTCACCTACGATGGCCCCGTCGGTGTGGAGGACCTGCAGGGCGCGGTCGAGCGCATCGGCTACCGGATCACCCCCGCCGCCGTCGGGGCTGCCCCCGACGGGAAGGCCGGCGCCGAGGAGCGGGCCCAGGCCGGCTGGCACCGGCGGCTGCTGGTCGCCTGGCCGCTGGCACTGGCCACGGTCGCCGTCGCGATGCTGCCCGGCGGGCTCGGGCACGAGCCCTGGGCGAGGCTGGCCGCGTTCGCGCTCACCACCCCGGTGCAGTTCTGGGTCGGCTGGCCGTTCCTTCGCGAGGCGGCGCGGCGGGCCCGGCGCCGCACGGCCAACATGGACACCCTGATCGCGCTGGGCACGCTCGCGGCCTACGGGTACTCGGTCGCGCAGCTCGTCACCGGCGGCCAGGACCTCTACTTCGAGTCGGCGGCGGTGATCATCGCGTTCCTGGCGCTCGGCCGGTACTTCGAGGCCCGCGCCAAGGGCCGCGCCGGGCAGGCGATCCGCGCCCTGCTCCAGCTCGGCGCCAAGCAGGCGCGCGTGCTGCGCGACGGCACGGAGGTGCTCGTGCCGGTGGAGCAGGTCGGCGTGGGTGACCTGCTGCGGGTCCGGCCCGGTGAGAAGGTCCCGACCGACGGCGAGGTGGTGGCCGGCGCCAGCGCGGTCGATGTGTCCATGCTGACCGGCGAGTCGGTACCGGTGGAGAAGACCGTCGGCGACCGGGTCGCCGGGGCGACCGTCAATACCAGTGGCGTGCTCACGGTGCGGGCCACCCGGGTCGGTGCCCAGACCGCGCTCGCTCAGATCGTGCGGCTCGTGGAGGATGCGCAGGCGTCCAAGGGCCGGATCCAGCGGCTCGCCGACCAGGTGTCGGCCGTGTTCGTCCCGGTCGTCATCGCGCTCGCGCTGGTGGCCTTCGCCGCCTGGGCGGCCGTCGGCCACGATGCACGGCAGGGCCTGACCGCTGCGGTCACCGTGCTGATCATTGCCTGCCCGTGCGCGCTCGGGCTGGCCACGCCCACCGCGGTCATGGTCGGCACCGGGCGGGGCGCGGACCTCGGGGTGCTCATCAAGAGCGTCGAGGTGCTCGAGCGCACCCGCCGCATCACCACGGTGGTGCTCGACAAGACGGGGACCCTGACCAGGGGCGAGATGGCCCTGGTGGACGTCGTCGCCGGCGCCGGGGTCAGCGAGGCTGCGCTGCTGCGCCGAGCCGGCGCCGTCGAGGCCGACAGCGAGCATCCGATCGGGAGGGCGATCGCCGCCGCGGCGGGCACGCGGGTCGGGGTGCTGCCCGCCACCAGCGCGTTCGAGGCGCTGGCCGGGCACGGAGCGCACGCCCGGGTCGACGGGACGACCACCTGGGTCGGCCGGCGCAAGCTCATGGGCGACGCCGGCCTGCTGCTGCCCGAGGCGCTGGACGACGCCGCCGACCGGTTGGAGGGTGCGGGCAAGACGGTCGTGCTGGCTGGCTGGGGCGGTGAGGTGCGCGGCGTGCTCGCCGTCGCCGACACGCCAAGGCCGGACGCGCCCGAGCTCGTCGCCCGCCTGCATCGCATGGGCCTTGAGACGGCGATGCTCACCGGCGACAACACCCGCACCGCCCATGCAATCGCCGAGCGGCTCGGCATCGACCGGGTCCTGGCCGAGGTCCTCCCCCAGGACAAGGTGCGCGAGGTCACCCGGCTGCAAGCCGAGGGAAAGGTCGTGGCCATGGTCGGCGACGGCGTCAACGACGCGCCCGCCCTGGTGCAGGCCGACCTGGGGATCGCGATCGGCACCGGCACCGACGTGGCCATCGAGTCGAGCGACCTCACCCTGCTCCGCGGCGACCTCGCCGGCGTGCCCACCGCCATCGAGCTGTCCCGGCGGACCTACCGGACGATCCTTGAGAACCTGGGCTGGGCGTTCGGGTACAACCTGGCCGCCCTCCCGCTTGCCGCCCTCGGCCTGCTGAACCCGATGATCGCCGGCGCGGCGATGGCGCTCTCGAGCGTCAGCGTGGTGGGCAACTCGCTGCGCCTGCGCCGCTTCGGCCGTACCCAGCCCTAACAACACCTCCCGGACATCGGCTCGAACCTGCCCGACTGTGGCGTCCCATCACGCTGATTGGGCAATGCGAGCCCACGCAGCCCGCCGGGCCATGGCGACGTCCAGGACACCATCCCGGTCGCCCTGGACGTGGCCGGTCACCGCTCAGGGGGCACCACAGCACGGGCAGGGGTGCTCACCGCACGGGCAGCCGCAGTTCGGGCAAGCCGCCATCGCCGTCACCTCCCTCCCTCGAGAACGCCTGGACACACCACCACTCGGCCGCCGTCTCGACCGCGCACGACTCCTCGGGCCGCCCGGCCAGCAGCCCCGCCAGCGTCGCCCGCAGCGCGCCCAGCCGGGCGAGCTCGGCGTCGACCTCGGCCAGGCGCCCACGCAGCAGCGCGTCGGTGTGGCCGCAGGGGCACTGGCCCCGGTCGACGACCTCGAGCAGCTCGCCGATCTCCCGCAACCGCAGCCCGACCCGCTGGGCGCCCTTGACGAACCGCAGCCGCTCGACCGCGCCCTCGTCATACAGCCGGTAGCCGGCCGTACTGCGCGCCGGTGGGGGCAGCAGCCCCAGCCGTTCGTAGTAGCGCACCGCATCCGGGCTCAGGCCAACCCGGTCGGCCACGACAGAGACGGTCAGGTCCATGCCCCAACCCTAGACCTTGGAGCCGGCTCCAAGGTCAACCCCCTGGCCCGTCCGGGCCGTGGCGAGCCCGACCAGCAAAGCCGGCGTTGTACAACGGCCTGGGATGGCTCAGCGCGCTGGTGGCAGGATCGCGGTGGGGGCGTCGAAGCCGTGGTAGTCGTGGTCCATGAAGTGGCCTTGGGCGAGCATCTGGGCGCGGCGGACCAGCCCGCCCTGGTCGACCCAGAGGCGGAACCACACCGGCACCTGGTCGCTGCGGCCGAAGAAGGCGACGATCCGGGTGGGGTGGCCGCCGACGGGTTGGCTGCCGATGATCCGCGGGGCGACCAGCGGGGCGAAGTAGTCCCACACGTAGGAGGGGGCCGGCGTGACGGGGAAGTCGTGGTCGACCTTCCACGGCGTGGCGGGGGTGTCGCGGCTGTAGCGGGTGTCGCCGATGATCACGGTCTCGGCACCGCCCGCCGCGAGGATGCGCAGGTGGTTGGGTGCCTCCAGCTGGTAGCGGGCGCGGGTGGCGCCGGCACCCCAGGACAGCCGCTCGGTGAGGCTGACGGTGCGCAGGGTGTGCATGCGTCGCTGCGCCAGGGTGAGCAGCGCGCCGCCGTCGGGGGCGGGCAGGCGGGGCAGCCGGAAGGTCGCGGTGCCGCCGGCAACCATGGGAAGCCGACCCGCAGCACCTGCGCGAGCAGCACCAGCCGGTGGTGGCGGCTGGCCTGGTGGGCGCGCTCGTGGGCCAGGACGGCGGCGAGCTGTCCGGCGTCCAGGCGGCGCAGCGCCGCGCTGGAGACCACCACCGGGCCGGGCCGGCCGGGCAGGCAGTAGGCGAACGGGCGCCCATGCTCGAGCTCGATGACCCCGGCCAGGCCCGCGGCGGGCCGCCCGGCCAGCGCGAGCAGCTCCCGGTGGCGGCCAGCGGCCCGCCAGGCCCGCAGGCCGGCGACCGAGCCGCCGAGCACGACCCCGCCGGCCACGGCGGCCACAAGCAGCACCCCAGCCACGGTTCCGGCGCTGCTGTCGTGGGGTGTCGACAGGGCCGCCCGCAGCGCCATGACGCAGGTGCGCAGCAGCTCGGCGACGCCCATCCCGAGCGAACGGGTCGGCAGGAGCAGCAGCAGACCGGCAAGCGTCACGGCAGCGAGCGCGCCGGCCGGGGCGGCGAGCCACAGCCAGGCGGTGAGCGTGGGCCAGCGCTCCAGCCCCCGCAGGCGCCGCAGCACCAGCGGCGCCCCAACGCCCAGCGCGACCGCCGACACCGCGAGGGCGAGCAGGGCGTTCACGTGGGGTCGCTCGCAGGGGCCGGGCGGTCGCGGGCGGCGTCCAGGGCCGCTCGGAGCGCCTCGGCCTGGTCGGGTGGGATCTGCTCGACGAAGTGCAGCAGCACCGCCGGGCCGTCGTCGCTGCTGCCCAGCACGCTGGCCATGAGGTCGGCGGTGTAGGCGGCACGGGACCGGGCCGCCTGGTAGGTGTGGGCGCGGCCGTGGCGCTGCCTGGCGAGCAGGCCCTTGCCGGCCAGGCGGTGCATCACCGTGAGCACCGTGGTGTAGGCCACGGGACGGGCACGGGTCAGCTCGTCGACGACGGCGCGGCCGGTCACCGGGCCGTCGGCGGCCCAGACGACCTCCATGATCGCCCGCTCCAGCTCACCGAGCCCCCGCAGCCGCACCCGTCCTCCCCCGCTCGCCGCATCCGCCGGCCCGGCCTGGCGGCGCCGGCCCGGCCGGGTGGCAGGGGTATCATCGCGGACCGGTCAACTCCGGTGGTGCTGGGGCGCCGTCGGCCGCACATCGAGCGTGGGGTCGGGCCGGTGTGCCGGCGTGGACGCCCCCGCCGCATCCGCCTGGGGGAGGCGGGTGCGCAGGTCGGCGAGCTCGCGCTCGAACTCGGCGACCCGGCCGTCTTGGTCCGGCGCCGCCCGGGTTCCCCTGCCCCGCATCGCCCACATGCAGGCGAGCATCACCAGCGGGCACAGCAGCAGCGGGAGGACACGGAGCAGTCGGGTGAGCATGCCGCCTCCTTGCGCGGTCCGAGCCGTCGGGTGAGGTCTCCTACGATACGTCGTAGGATAGTGCACTGCGATGTCGAACACCACGCCCACCGTCGGCCAGGAGCCCGCGCGCCGCCCTGCCGGCCGCGCCCTGCGGCGGGCGCTGCCCACGCTGATCCTGGTCGCCCTGCTGCTGCCGGTCCTGCTCGTTGGCGTCCTGCGGGTCCAGCGTAAGGTCGAGGCGACCGGCACGGCCAGCTTCACGGTCGCCGACCAGGAGGCGGTCGAGGCCGATGTGCCGCACCGCGTGGTCGAGGTGCAGGGCAAGCTGCTCGCCGACGGCGCGGCGTGGTCGTCGACGTCGGCCCGCGGGTCGCTGCTGGTGGTCAACTTCTGGGCGTCGTGGTGCGGCCCCTGCCGCGCCGAGCAGCCCGCCCTGAGCGCGGTCGCCCGCGCCTACCGCGGTCGCGGTGTGCAGTTCGCCGGGGTCAACATCCGCGACAGCCGGGCCGCCGCGAAGGCGTACGTGGAGGAGCTCCAGGTCCCCTACCCGTCGCTGCACGACCCGCCCGCCGTCGTGGCGGCACGGCTGCAGGCGTTCGCGCTGCCAACCACGGTCATCCTGGACCGCGACGGGGTCGTGGCCTACCGGCTCACCGGCAAGACCACCGTGGCGATCCTGTCGGCGCGGCTGGACAGGCTGCTCGCCCAGGGCGGGCGGTGGGCCGGGTGAGCGCCGCGTTCCTGCTGCTGGCCTGGGCGGCCGCCCGGGGGCGCGCCGGGGGCGGGCTGCTGCGCCGCCACCACCAGACCCTCGCCCGGGTGGGCGGCGCCCTGCTGGTCGTGGTCGGGCTGACCATGGCCGCCGGCGCCTGGACCCGCCTGTTCGCCCCCCTGGTCCGGCTGTTCGTCCGCTCGGGCTGGCCGCCCATCTGACCGCCATGCTTGCACCTCGCCGTCTGCTCACTCTGGCCGCCGTCGCGGCGGCGCTGGTGGCCGCCTGCTCCCAGCCGCAGCCCGCGCCAGCCGCGGGCGACACGCGGGCGCCGGTGTCGACGGCCCCGGCCGCGCCGGGCGTGGTCCGGGCCCGCTTCGCCGGGTTCGCCGGCGGGCCGGGGTTCGCGCTGCCCGACGACCTGCGTGGCCGCCCGCTGGTCCTGAACGTCTGGGCGTCCTGGTGTGTGCCCTGCCGCACCGAGATGCCGGCGTTCCAGTCGGTCTACCTGCGGGCGCGCGCCACGGTGGGGTTCCTCGGCGTCGACTACCTCGACGAGGTCGGCGCCGCCCGCCGCCTGGTCGCCGACACCGGGGTGACCTACCCGCTGGCGGCCGACCCCAAGGGCACCGAGGTGGGCAAGATCGGGGTGACCGCGCTGCCGACGACGCTGTTCTTCTCCGCCGACGGGGTGCTGCGCGGCCGCCGCTTCGGCGCCCTGGACGCCGACCGGCTACGCGCCGCGATCGGCACCTACCTCGGCCAGGAGGTGCCATGAGGGCTCGCCCCGGCGTGCGCAGGTCCTCCGCGCCTTCGGCCGCCCGGCAGGGCCTGCCGCTTCGCCTCCGCTGGGCACGGGAGGACCGCCATCCCACGCTGGCGCCGCCGGCCTGCTGGTGGCCGGGGTGCTGGCGGTGGTTGTGGTGCTCGCGCTCTGGGTCAACCAGCAGGCGCACGCGGCCTTGCTCCGCTGACCGCCGTCACCGCGCCGGCTCACGCCTTGAGCGCGGCGACCGCCGCCTGGACCTTGCCGAACGGCACGTGCATCTCCAGCGACACCTCGCGGAAGCGGATCCGCCCGTCGCGGTCCAGCAGCCAGAACGAGTGGGTCGAGAACGGCCCCATGCTGCCGGGCAGGTCGTAGATCCCAAACGCCCTGGCGACCTGCGTGGAGGTGTCGGCCAGGATGGGGACGTCGACCCCGAGCCGGCGGGCCATCTCCCGCGAGGTCGCGAGGTCCTGCACCGTGACCGCGAATACCTCGGTGCCCTCCGCCCGGAAGGCCGCCTTGGCCCGCTGCAGCTCGACCAGCTGCGCCTCGCACGGGCTTCACCCGGCGTGCTCGTAGAAGTACAGCAGGACGTTGCGCCTGCCCCGGAACCCAGCCACGTCGACGGTCTGCCCGCTGGTGGCCGGCAGCCGCACCGGCGGGGCGGCCTCCCCGACCGCCCGGACGCCGCCGGCCGGCTGCCCGCTGCCGCCGCCCGGCCGTCCGGTGAGCCAGACGACCGCCACCACCCCCAGGCCGACCACGATGGCCAGCGGCAGCCACAGCGGCCATCCTGCCGCTGGCCGTGGCCGCGTCGTTGGGGGTGTGCGGGCCGGCCGCTTCCGCGGCGGGGGCTTGGGCTTGCGCACCGCTGGACCTCACCTGTCTGACCGTGACCTGGCACCGCGGGCATGACCCGCGGCTGGCGTTGAGCCGTTATCCTACACGCCGTAGGAATCAACGGAGGGAGACCCGTGCCGATCATCCTCGGGGTGCGATGGGGCCTGGCACCCCGCCGGCCCACGGGCCGCGGAGCCGCCGGCCTGGCGGGGCGGCGGTGGGGGTCGGCCAGGTGAGCGGCCCGGTGGTGCCGGCCCACGTCGAGGAGGCCGCCCTGCACGGCGGCGCCGCGCAGCTGCTGCGGCTCGGCCCGCTGCTCGCCCTGCTGCTCGTGGTCGCCTGGGCTTGGCTGGAGCGGGCGGGCACGGCAGCGCCAACCCCGCGCAGGCGGCTCGGCGCGGGAGCGGCGGTCACCCTCGGCGCCGCGGGCGCCATCCACCTCGCCCTGGTCGGCCAGCATGCCAACGAGAGCCTGGCCAGCGGCGCCGTCTTCGCCGCTGCCGGAGTCGCCGAGCTGCTGCTGGCCGTCGCCCTTTGGCGGACCCCAGGGTCGCGCCGGGCCGCCCTGGCGGCCGGGGTCGTGGCCGGGGGGCTGCTGGTGCTGTACGGGGTGTCGCGGCTGTGGAGCATCCCCGCGTTCGGCGGCCAAGAGGCCGTCGACGCCCTCGGGCTGCTCACCAAGCTGCTCGAGCTGGCCGGCGCGGTGCTGGCCGCCGGCGCGGCCGGGACCTTGCCGCTGCGACCGACCTGGCCGCTGCGACCGGTCCGGCCGCACCTGCTGGTGGGCGCGGCGGCCCTGGCCGTGGCGCTGGCCGCCCGGGGCCTGTTCGGCCTGGGCGCCGAGCCGTGGACGGTGGCCGCGGTCGTGGCCGTGACGGTCGGCATCGGCGTGGCCGCCGGGTCCCGGGACCGAGAGGCGCTCGCCGTGGCCGCCTCCGACGGGGCCGTCGTGGCGCTGCTGCTGCGCGCCGGCGGGCTGGTGCCATACCTGCTGGCCGCCGTGGTCGCGGGGCTGCTGCGGGTCGCGGCCCGCCGGCCGGCGCGATGGGCACTGGCGCCGGCGGCGGTGGCGGCGCTGCTGGTCCTGGCCGTGCCTGCCTTGGATGCTCGCGTGGAGATCCTGCACGTCAGCCATGCCGGCGACACCATCGCGTGGATGGCGGCGTTCCTGGTCGCCGCGGCGCTCACGCTGGGGGTGTGGCGGTCGGGTCGCCTGCCGGTGGTCGCGGGGTTCTTCGCGGCCCATCTGGGACTGCAGGCGCTGCGGGTGCTCGCCGGGCAGACCAGCGTCGAGGCGGTCGAGATCCCCGCCACCTCGCTCGGGCTGTTCCTGCTGGCCACCGTGGTGCTGGCCGACCCACAGCAGGCGCCTGGCAGCGCCGTCCCCGGGGCGCTGGTCGGCGTGCTGGCCGGCGGGCTCGACGTCACGCTGCGGGCGCTCGGCATACCGTATGCGCCGCTGCTGGCGGTGACGGCCGCCCTGGCCGCCACCGCCCCATTCGGGTCCACGCCCCCTGGCGCAACCCGTGATGAGGCCACCGAGGGGCTGGCCGCCAGCGCTCCAGCACCCGGCGAGGCCCACCGGAACGGGGCCGGGCCGGGCTGATCGGCAGGAGCCTGCCGGCGCGGTTCGCACAGGGGCAAGTTGGGTAGCCCCGAGCGGATTTAACCGCCCACTCCTGCTCGAAGGATCAACGATCCGACGCTGAGCAGTGCCGCTACGCGGCGTGCACAACCTCGACGCCACAGCGGATCCCGGGCGCGCGGGCTAGTCGGGCATCCGCGGTGACGAGCAGGCAGCCGAGTGTCTCGGCCAGCGCGATGTAGGCGGCATCGTACGGCGTGAGGTTGGTGCGAAGCTCCCACACTCGCCGGGCAAAGGGCACGTGCGGATAGCGGGTCATCCGCAGATCCACGAGGTCCTTGAGAGCGAAGCCGGCGCGCCGGGCATCCAGCAGCCCGGCGCCCGCCTGCCGGCGCAGTACCGACAACACCTCAAGGTCCACCAGATGGGGAGCGTGCAGCTCCGGTTCGCGGGCCAGCCGGGCGCGCGCCACGTCGCCGTCCTCGCCGTCGTCGGCGAGCGCGACGGCGAGCACCGATGCGTCGACGACGATCAGCGCTCGTCCCGCTCTGAGCGGAGGTGCGATGCCACGGCGTCGAAGCTGGCCCGCCCGCCGCTGCGTCCGCCGGCACGAGCCAGCACCTCGCCCACGGTTGGCCGCGCTGCCAGTTCGTTGAGCGTGGCCAGGAGGTACTCTTGCAGCGACATGCCGGCCTCGGCGGCGCGGCGGCGCAGCACCGCGTGGGTCTCGTCGGGGAGGTTGCGGACCTGCAGCGTCTTCATGCTCACAAGTTACATGCAATACATGCAATATGCCATCACAACGCGGGCCTGCCCAAGTCAGTCGGCGAGCGGCGAGGGCTCCAGCTCGTCCATGGGCACCCAGCGGTCGTGTGGCACGCGCTGCCAGATCAGCCGGGCGACTCTGCCCCGCGGCGGAACGCCTCCTGCGCGAACAGGATCGAAGCGCCGTCGTGACCGATCAGGACCCGGGCCCCGTCCCTCCATGTGAGCACCGCGACGCAGTCGTCGAAGCGGACGGTGGCACGTCCGTGCCTGTCGCTGAGCGTGAGGCCCTCCTCGGCGGCGACGAGCCGCCGACGGCTGAACGGGAGGGCGAACTTGTGGGTGCGCCCCTGCACCGGTCCGCCACCGTCCGGCTCCAGCAGCGTGAAGCCGTCCGGCGGGGCGCAGTAGCTAGGCAGCGCCATGATCGCCGTCGCACGCATCCGCTCGAACACGACGGCGACGTCACCCGGTGTCAGCGCCCGCAGCCTGGCCGCACGCTCGGCCGGCTGCTCGAACGGGCGGCCGTACAGCTCCTCCGCGGCTCGATACCACACCCACCCGTCCAGTTCCGGCTGGTTGGCGTAGCTGCGCTGGTAGTCGCGGGTCGACCGGTCCAGTTCCTCCTGGGTCGGGCCCGCGGTGGCCAGCTCGGTGACGACCGCCAGCAGCCCGTCACGTACCTTGGGGACACCGTCGCGCAGCGCATCAGCGGTGACCAGGGCATGCACCGTGCCGGCATCCACATCCTCGGCCACGCCGGCCTGGACGTGGTAGCTCGCGCCCAGGTCGGCGCGGAGCCGCTTGAACGCGCGACGGCCCAGGACGTCCAGCCCGACCATGGTCGCCGGCGCCCAGGGGGCGAGCAGGCTGAGCGCAGCGCCGCCCTCCTCGTCGTGCTCGCCGCTGTCATCGCGGAGGCAGGCTGGCAACCGCAGCGGAAGAGGGATGGCTGTTGCTAGAAGTCGGCGTCGGCGGGCAGGTCGGCAGGCATGGGAGGACCTCCTAGGAGACGACCGCGACGGCGAGCTCGCCGTCGGCGTGCCACCGCCGCAGCAGCTTCTTGTCGAACTTGCCCACCGACGTCTTGGGGATCTCGGGGATCGACGCCCACCGTTCCGGGAGCTGCCATGCCGCGACCTTGCCGGCGAGGAAGCCGTGTAGCTCCTCGAAGGTCACCTGCTCACCGTCGCGGAGCACCACGGCGGCGAGCGGCCGCTCGCCCCACTTGTCGTCGGGCACGCCGACAACCGAGGCCTCCGTGATGGCGGGGTGCGCCATGAGGTGGTTCTCCAGCTCGACCGAGGAGATCCATTCGCCGCCCGACTTGATGACGTCCTTCGCTCGGTCGGTGAGGGTCAGGAACCCGTCCGGCGTGATCGTGCCGACGTCACCGGTGCGCAGCCAGCCGTCGTGGAACTTCGCGGGGTCGGGCTCGCCAACGGGGTCTCGGTAGTAGGATCCGGTGATCCAGGGGCCGCGCACCTCGAGCTCACCGACGCTCTCGCCATCGTGGGGCGGTCAGTGTGTCAGTTGGTAGGTGGCGGCGAAGGGGGCGGCGAACAGGCCCTCCACTTGGGCGAGCCCGCCGTCGGCGCTGGCGTCGGGACGGACCAGGTAGCCCTGGCGCGCCGGGATCTGCCCCGGCTTGCTGTAGTCCAGGGGCACGACCAGCCCGTTGGTCTGGACGTCCTTGAGACTCTGGAAGGCCTGGAGGACCCCGGCCCTGGTCAACGCGCTGTTCTCGCACGCCGTGTCCAGGATGCGAGCCATGATCTCGCCCTGGGCGTAGCCGTACATGACGAAGGCCGACTTCACCTGGTCCGGGTACTTCGCCAGGAACGCCTTGCGGACCTCCACGGGGCCACGTCGCCGGAGGAGAACGGGGCGACCGAGGTGCTCACCAACAGCCTCTTCTCCAGCGCGGCCTTGGCCGGGCTGGTGAGCAGCGCTGGGCTGAACGTCGGGCTGGAGCCGAGGAAGGTGGCGTCGAAAGCTCAGCCACGAGCTGGGCGATCTCCGGGCTGTCGAGGAGCGCCGCAACCTGTACGGCGTCAGAACGGGGTGATACCGTCTGTCCGACCATGGAGGCCCTGTCTCCTGGTCCAGACCCCCGGAGGCGCCAACCTCGCGGGGGTCACTCTCGCTAATCTCTTTGCCTAATGCTACTCGCAGGGTGTGACAAGATAATGGGCCATCGTCAACCCAAGCAAGCCATTTTCTCAAACCAGCGGAGAGTCATGAGATAGCGAGTTAGGAGCAGCCATGGTATTTGAGACTGGTCCGTATGTGTCGGCCGCTGTTCTTTGCGAGCGCGTACTTGAGGAGAAGGACGGCGTAGTGACGCTTGTGCGGCTGATCGACCGCTTCATCGTCACCGCTCAGGGACCAGATGCCCCAGCAACTTTGCCGCCTACACTGGTGAGCGTCGTAGCCGTTGTCTGGCTACGGTCAGGTGAGGCGCGTGGCAGGCATGTTCTTCAGCTTCGCCCCGAGAAACCCTCTGGCGAACGTTTGGATGCAACAGAAATATCAGTCCATTTTGAAGGAGAGGAGCGAGGCTCAAGAACGACGGGCAACATCAGCTTAGTGGCCGATGAAGAGGGGCTCTACTGGTTCGACGTACTGCTTGACGACACGCTGCTATCCCGTATACCGCTACGAATCATGTACCAACGGCAGACGGCCGGAGGTTGATCGTCACGGGCTCGGGCTCACCTACTGTGATCTTCGCCACAGACGTATCCTGGGGACTGGCTGCATCCCGAGTAACCCGGTCGCTGCCATAACTGATGAAGACGGTCTTGGTTTCAGTTCGCGGCAACAGGTCACGAAGATGCGCCCGAAGCTCTTCTTCTGTCAGATGCCCGCTGGTGAACTCGGCAAGGTGAAGCTGAATGGAGTACACGAGATCCTTGGTTGCTGCATCTAGCCCCGCCGCATCGGGGTCCACGACGAGCGGAACAAGGAAGTCCTGTAGCTCATCCTGGGAGATTTCGCCGTCCAGGTACCGATGCAACTCCGCAAGAACTTCCTCGGTTCGGGTCTGCTCCACCAGTCACCCTCCGTGTAGGAGCCGAAGGCCAATGTCTTGCATCTTCATCGGTCACCGCTGGACTGACCTGCCCGAGTGATCGCACCCAAGGGTCTTCGATGATGGCTCAGGGCTTGCCGAGGCGCAAGACTACTGCGATCTACCTACGCACAAGGTTCAACCAGCGTAGGCTCTGGAACGACGCACAGTCAGGCAAGTTGGCACAACATGTCGTCAAGGACCGTCACCCCAGCTCTCCCCTTGCAAACGAGCCCGTCTGCACACGAAGCCAACTAGTTCGCTACGCGGACCAGCATGGCACGACGGTCGCTCTGGTTCATCAGTACCTGCGGCAAGACGGCAGCCTGGGGGCAAGCGGTAGGCCAGACCCGAAGCTACTCATCGACGGCGGCGAAGTACTGCATCTGTAGAGAGAGCTGAGCCCAGATACCGGCTGGAGCCGAGCCGGCGCGCGTAGGCAGCATGCAGAATTATTTGCTAGAGGCGCCGAATTCAACCTACTCGGAAGTACCCGGCCGACCACTCCACGCGCCGCGACGGCAGGTGCTCCTGCATCGTCGCGCGCGCCCGCTGCAGCGCGCTGTTGGCCGCCGCGACGCTGCTGTCGAGGAGCGACGCCGTCTCCCTGGCCGGCCAGCCGAGCACGTCGCGCAGGATCAGTGCCGCGCGCTGTCGCGGCGGCAGGACCTGCATGGCGGCCAGGAACGCCAGCTCGATCGTCTCCCGCGCGACGACGACGGCGTCCGGCTGGTCGTCGGTGGGCGCAACCTCGTCCAGCAACCGGTCCGGGTACGGCTGCAGCCACGGCACCTCCGCGAGCGAGCGCAGCTCCCTCACGCGCCGCGAGCTGCTCCGGCGCAGGTCCAGGCACACGTTGGTCGCGATGCGGTAGAGCCAGGCACGGAACAGCGAGTCGCCCTCGAAGCTCGCGCGGCTGCGCCACGCGCGCAGGAACGTCTCCTGCACGGCGTCCTCCGCCTCGTCGAACGAGGCGAGCATCCGGTAGCAGTGGACGTGCAGCTCGCGCCGGTGCCGCTCGGTGAGCGCCGCGAAGGCCGGCTCGTCTCCGGCGACCGCGGCGGCGACGAGCTCGTCGGTTCGATCCATCGTCATCCGAGCACCCGTCCCCCACCTCACGTTCGCGATCGTCCCGGTCATGCGCCCGGCTCGCTTCGCCTGGCCTCCTGCAAGACCCAGGTGTTGCCGTCGGGGTCGCTGAAGTCGGCGAACGAGCCGTAGTCGCGGCGCTCAGGATCCGGGCCCGGCACCCACCTGCCCGACTCGAAATGCCGGACCTCGCCGACGTCCACCCCGCGTCCGACGAGCTCGGCGCGCGCGGCCTCGATGTCGGCGACGACCAGGTGCGTGCCCCGGACCGAGCCCGGCGTTGCGTCCGTGATCCCCTTCCCGATCGTGATGGAGCACGCCGAGCCCGGCGGCGTCAGCTGCACGACGCGGAACTCGTCGCTCACGCGATGGTCGACGTCCAGGTTGAAGCCGGCCTGCTCGGTGTAGAAGGTCTTGGCGCGGTCCACGTCCGAGACGGGGACCAGCACGAGTTCGAGCTTCAGATCCACGATGCAGCCTCCTTCGTCATGGTCGGTCTGGGCCCACGTCACCTGAGCACGAGCCCGCCGCCGCCGTAGATGATCGCGCTCTTGCCCTGCAGGAGCTCTGTCATGTCCGCCTCCCTTGCCTCGTGGTCGCCGATGTTCTACGAGGTGAAACGTCGGCTCCCACGAAAACTCATCGGTGGTTCGATGAGAAGGCCCGGACGGGCGTGGCCGGTCTCAGAGCGCACCCGCAGCCGCCGACAGCCAGGCGATCGAGCGCTCCGCCTTCCACCGGTGGCGGCCAAGCCGGGTCGATGACTCCACTGAACAGGGTCAGTTCGAGAATCCAAGCCAACTAAGCAGGTGGCGGGTTCTCATGGCAGCAGTCTCGCTGCCCGGGTGCCTGTACAGCGAATGCAACAGCACCGGTTGCAGCGTTGCTGCCGCTGATATGGGAAGACGTCCTCTCGGATGCCGTCGCCAACGGTAGCGCCTCTGCGTCAATCGGCAGGGCGGCAGCCTTGCTGGTCGGCGAGGACGCCGGTAGATGGCGTCGGAGACGCGCCGCTTGGGCACGCGTCGAACCTCCGCGGGGTCTTGGCCCAGCGAGCCTTGCGCTGGTAGGTAGGTGCCCCATGGGTCGTGCCCCATTGGTCGTGCCCATGGGGCATTGGTCAGGGCTTTCGCCCGACTGCACAGAATTCAGACACCTCGGCAGGGTCGGAGTCGGCGGGGTCGGGCCGCCACCGCGAACACGAGACCACCCCGGGCCCCAACAGCTCCAGGCGGTCGAAGAAGCGAGCAAGCTCCTGGCGGCTGCGGTCGGTGATCGGGGTCCCACCCCGCTCGTTCCATAGCCGCATGGCCTCGGCCATCGCCTCACCGTGGACCTCTTTGGTGGGGTGGCCGATCACCAGGTAACTGCCGGAAGGTACCGCGTCCAGGAGCCGGTTGACGATCGCATGCGCCTCGTCGTCGTCGAGAATGTGGTTCAAGATCCCCAGCAGCATGAGCGCGACCGGCTTGCCGAAGTCCAGCGTCTTGGCGGCGGCCTGCAGGATCTTGTCGGTGTCGCGCGCGTCGGCGTCGAGGTAGTCGGTGACACCCTGTGGGTTACTGGTGAGCAAGGCGCGGGCGTGCGCCAAGACGATGGGGTCGTTGTCGACGTAGACGATGCGGCACTCCGGCGCGGCCGCCTGGGCGACCTCGTGGGTGTTGTTGGCAGTGGGAATGCCGGTGCCGATGTCGAGGAACTGGCGGATCCCCGCCTCGCCGACCAGGTACCGGACGACGCGGCCCAGGAACGCCCGGTCGGCGCGGGCGGAGTCCACGATCTCGGGGATGAGGGCACGAACCTGGTCACCGGCCTCGCGGTCGGCGGGGTAGTTGTCCTTGCCGCCCAGCCAGTAGTTCCAGACCCGAGCCGTATGCGGAAACCCGGTGTTGAGCTCGGGCGGCTCCTCGTGGCTGGGGGCGGACGAACTGTCGGTCACGGTGCACCCTTCCTCACTGTGCTGGCAGCTGACGGTGACGCGTAGCGTAGTCGTGCGTGCCGCGAAAGACCAGCCGCAGCCGCTCCCATTCTGGGGCCATTGCGTGATTGCGGGCGTACGACCAGGTCCTTCTTAAGGGGGAGACATCCCACGGCACTCGTTGTCTGTAAGCCGGCAGGCTATGGCCGAGCGTTCCTCCAGCGACTGGTCGAGTGGGTGGATAAGACCGGCGTCGCGATTCAGCCGCCGTCACTGCCTGGGCCCGCGGTCGCCGAGGCCGAACGGGCCGCGCTGCGGTTCGCCCGTGACGCCTCGGTCGTGCCCAACGCGGTGACCCCGGCGCACTTCGAGAGCTCCGCCGTCACTGGGACGACGGGCAGATCGTGGAGATCCTGGCGGTGGTGGGGGCTGTTCGGGTTCTTGAACCCGGTGGAACGACACGATGGCGACCGACCTGGAGGACGGCCCCATGGAGCTCGCGTCGCGGCTGTACCGGACCCGCTGGGAGCCAGGCAAGCATCGGGCGGAGCGGAAGGACGGGGAGATCACCCTGCCGTAGCTGCCCTGAATCGATTCGAGAAACCCCGACAGGATGGTGTCGCCGCGGCACGCGACGCTGCAGACGCCAACGCATCCGACACGGGAGGCACGCACATGGCAGCACCAGTGGTGTGGTTCGAGATCGCCGGTCGTGACCTGGACGCGCTCACGCGCTTCTACGGCGACCTGCTCGGCTGGAAGGTCGATATCGACAACCCGCAGCGCTACGGCATGGTCGACACCGGCGGCGAGGGCGGCATCCCGGGCGGCATCTACGCGCCCGGCACCGAGGTCGGCGAGTACGTCTCGTTCTATGCGGGCGTCCGGGGGCTCGAGGAATACCTGGAGCGCGCCGAGCGGCTCGGCGGCAAGGTGGTGCAGCCGCCGACGCCGATCTCGGAGACCGCAAGGGTCGCGATGCTGCTGGATCCCGAGGGGCACCGTATCGGGCTGCTCGAGCAGTCGTGAGCGTCGGGAGCTGCGCGCCAGCGGGAGCGGTCGCGCAGCTCCGCCACCCACCAAGGGCGCGCCCGCCGGGGGCCCGAGGGACGCGACGCTTCGCGGGTCAGTCCACGATCGCCGGGTGCCAGGACCGCGCGGGCAGGCACTGGCCGTCCAGCGCCGGCGGCTCGCGCGCCGGCGAGCGCTCCGCGGTCACCTCGACCATGCCGATCCGGTCCAGGCGGAACACGCGCACGCCGCCGCGCAGGCGACACCACCCCACCAGGTACCAGTCGCGCTCGGCGCCGACGAAGCCCAACGGCTCGACCCGCCGCGCCACGGTGGGGTGGCCATGCTTGTCGCGGTAGTCCAGGCAGAGCACGCGCCGCTCCAGCACCGCCTGCTCCACAGCGCGCAGCACCGGGGCGGCCGGCAGCTCCCGCTTGGCGTGCAGCAGGTGGATCCGGGCGAGCAGGTCGGCCGCGCTGGTGCGTCCGGTGGCCGACATCGCGGCGACCACCTTGTGCAGGGCCGTGCGAGCGGCGCCGTCGAAGGGCATCGGGCCGCTGCGGGCCAACGCCAGCGCGATCGCGGCCGCCTCGCTGGCGGCGAAGTTCAACGGCGGCAAGGTGTGGCCAGGGTCGATCGTGTATCCCCCGCCGGGGCCGGGGGTCGCCCAGATCGGCACGCCAGCCTGTTGCAGCGCCAGGATGTCGCGCTCGATGGTGCGGGGGCTGACCTCGAAACGCTCGGCGAGCCGGCGTGCGCTGCGTGCCCGCGGCGCGGTCGCGCGTAGCTCCTCGACCAGGGCGTACAGGCGGTCGGTGCGGTTCATCGTCGCACCACACTACCGCCATGCTGAGACAGCCGGCGTCCTTGAGGACCTGCAGGTGCTGGGGGACGGCCTGCTGGGTGATGTCGACCTGCTCGGCGATCTCGCCGACCAAGCGCGGCGCGGCGCGGACCAGGCGCAGGATCCGAGCACCCCAACCGCGCGGTTCGAACGTCTTGTGGTCGCGCACAGATGACCGTCCACGCCGGTCTGTTTTTCTACATCTCGGGCATAAAACCCAGCTGCATCATCAGGCCGGCGACATCCGGGTGCGAGCTGAACTGCACGATCTTCCCATCCTCGACACGCGCGAAATAGGCACCCCTGCCGACCACACTCTTGCCGGTCGGCGGGATCTCCCTGTCGGCCATCGTCATCGGGCCGGAGTTGGTGCCGGTGAACTCCACCTCGGCAGCGGCCGCGTCGTCGCTCACGACCCGGTTCGTCTGCCTGACGCGCATGTCCGGGAATGCCGTGAACCAGGCCCGCATGTACTGGCGGGCCTGGTCCTTGGTCCGCATCGGCTCCGGCAACGTGAGATCCGTCCAGACGAAGTCGTCGGCCAGCAGGGCCATGAACGCGTCTACGTCGTGGCCGTCCCAGGCGGCCATTCCCTGGTCATCGATCTGCTCGACTTCTCTTGACATGTTCTGTCTCCTCTCCTGGGTCGAGCCGGTAACCTACGCTGCCCGTGAGGTGTGTCAAGACCACGTATTCGCACGGTGGCCAGAACCGGCACAATCGACGTTCCAAGGTCCCGGCGAGGTCCTACCGAATCACCATGCTGGACGCAAAGGCCTATGGCGCCCGAAACGGCGAGAGGATCCGCTTTCGCCGTGAACGCTCTGCTACCCGTAAGGGACATACGAGCGACTGAATTGCTTTCATGCGTGTAAATGGCAAATTAGCCGCGGCTACCGCAAGCTCGGCCGCTGGTCGCTTGGCCCGATCCTGGCCGAGGCGGACCTTGTCGCCGTCCGCCTCCTCCTGGTCCTTGCGGGCAGGCGCCACAGCGCCTCGGTCGGCAGGCCCCTGGAGGGGCGGCGCGGGCGGTCGGCCAGGCCGCCGGGGCAGCAGGCCGGTGGGTACCGTCGGGCTGGCGCCGGGCGGTCAGGCGGGCGGGCCGGGGCTGACCAGCCCGGTCTGGTAGGCCACGACCACCAGCTGCGCGCGGTCGCGGGCGCCGAGCTTGACCATGGCGCGGCTGACGTGCGTGCGGTGGCCGGGCTGAGCGTCAGCCGCTCGGCGATCTCCTGGTTGCTGAGCCCCTCACCGACCAGGGCCACCACCTCCCGCTCACGCTGGGTCAGCACCGCGCTGGGCAGCTCCCGAGGCGGGGGGTCAACGGCGACCCCAGCGGCGAGGCCGCCACCGCCGCGGTCCGCCACCTGCGCACGGTGACGGTCCCCAGCGCCTTCGACTGGCTGCCGCAGCTCCGCATCGAAGGGGTGCCTGTCGAGCCCGAACCCCACGCCGAGCCCGAGCCGCAGCCGGTCCGGTAGCACGGGCATGCGAGGTCCAGGGGAGCATGCCCCCCAAACCCGCCAGGGGGTTACCAAAGGACCTGCGGCGGGAGCTGGCGCCGCAGGTCCTGGGCGCCGTCCGGCGCTACGTCTAGCTGGTGCGGTCCTAGTCTCCGGGCGTGGAGGTGACCGAGGAGGCGCTGGAAGCGATGTCCGCGGTGCTGTCGCCGCACTTTGAAACGGCTTGACCTCGCTGCCCGGCCCCGCGCCCCGCGCCCCGCGCCCCGCGCCCCGCGCCCCGCGCCCCGCGCCCCGCGCCACCGGCCGGCGCCCGGCTGATTCCCGCTGTACGACGATCATCTGGGTCGAGCTGTTCGCGCTGGAAAATCGTCTCGGTTGATAATTGGAGAACATGTGGATTCAGGGCAGCCGAATAAAACGAAACTACGTCGGCCGGACTAAAGACACTACGGCAGAGTTTGTTGACACGGGCCCGGCCCGCCAGCTACACAATTCTGAAGCCAAGATCTGGTTCGGCCGGTCAGGATCGGAGAGGCCGTGGTCTTGCCTCGCGGCAACAAGACACGGCAATTCGAGGCCACAGCTCCTGACTTGGGGGGGGCAGGCATGAACATGCGCGTGGTCATGGTCTCTAACGACCAGAAACTCGGCGCGATCCTGACAATAGCGCTCGCAGACCCCGGTCAGCTCTCCATTGTCGAGTCGCCGCGCGAATTGCCCGAGCTCCTGAAGCGCGGAATCGACGCCGTCGTGCTTGATTTGCCGGCGGAGTCCCGCCGGCGGGCCTACGACCAGGTCCGCGAGCGCTTTCAAGGCCGGCTGCTGGTGCGTGTCGACAGCGGGAACGACACCAGCGACTGGCCGGACGACCCGAACCGGCGCTTCCTGGTGCGCCCGTTCCAGCTCGCCGAGCTGGTCGCCAGCGTTGAGGGAGCGGGCGAGCCGGGCCAGGATCCGGCCAGCCGGCGCCGGTTCCTCCGCAGCGCCCACGAGGCGCCCACCACTGTGCCGGAGGCCCAGCCTTCCCCCGGCGCCGCGCCGGTGCAGGGCGTGCCCCCGGCCCGCCCAGGCCAGGCCGGGGCAGCCGCGGGTGCCGTGGCGGGACCCGGGCCCAGGCGGCCCGCCGCCGCCAAGCCCGCCCCGACCACCCCCGGATCCGGCCGGCAGGCAGTTGCCAGGCCCGCAGCCGGGCAGCCCACCAGGGCCACGGGCGGAGCACCGGGTCAGGCGAGGCCGGGCCGGCCGGCCACGCCTCCAGGAGCGGGCACCACGGCCAAGCCGGCATCTGGACCGGCAGCCGCCAGGCCCGCAGCCCGGCAGCCCACTAAGGCCACGGGCGGAGCACCGGCCGGGGCCAGGCCGGGCCAGCCGCCCACACCGGCCGGGGCCAGGCCGGGCCAGCCGCCCACACCGGCCGGGGCCAGGCCGGGCCAGCCGCCCACACCGGCCGGGGCCAAGCCGGGCCAGCCGCCCACACCGGCCGGGGCCAAGCCGGGCCAGCCGGCCACACCGGTTGGGGGGAGCGCATCGGCACCCACGGCACGGCCGAAGACGACCAGGCCGCGGCCGGGGGTTGGCGCCGCGGCCGGCCTGTCCAGGGAGGCGCAGCCAGCGCCCGGCCCGCCGAGGGCCGAGCCGGCGATCCCGTCGGAGCGTGTCCGCAGCGCCATGGCCGACGCCCTCGCGGCCCAACGCCGGATCCGGGAGCAGGCGGGAGCGGGGGCGGCGGAGGCGGCGCCCCGGAAGGGGGGGCTTCGAGTCGTGGGGGCCGTGGCCACCGTGCTGGTCGTGCTCCTGGTCGGCATCGCCGCCGGCATGCTGATCGAGCCCGACCGTCCCCTGAAGGCGAGCCCCGCGCCCGCCCCGATCGTCAAGGAACGGGTCGTCACCAGGATCAGGCCCGCGCCGGCCTCCTGCATCGCCGCGATCGACGACGCGAGCGCGGCCATCTCGTACCTCATCAACAAGATCCGCGACGAGCGGCTGACCAAGTCGCTCGGCCAGTACGAAGACAACCGTCGAGCCTGCCAAACCGTCGGGAGGTAACCGATGCGACGCATCATCACCTGCAGCGCCGTCCTCGGGGCCGCACTGGCCCTCTGCCTGATCGCCGCCGGTCCGGCGCTCGCGGTCCCGAAGGACCTGCGGGTGAGCGCTGCCACCTGCAGCGAGGTCACCGTGACCGGCCAGGGCCTGCCGGCCAGTACCGAGCTCTACCTGCTGGCCACCAACCTGGCCAACGGCAAGGTGCTCAACCCCACCGGGAAGCCGATCCCGGTGATGTCCAGCGAGACCGGGACCGTCCAGGCCAAGTTGGCCTTGCCGCTCAGGACCGTGCGCACGGTCGACGTCAGCATCTGGAACAAGACCGGCGAGACGCTGGCCATGATGGCCAAGGACACGGCCGCGACGTCCTGCGGCACGATGCCCGTGACCGGCGCGGGCACCACCACGTGGGCGCTGCTGGCCGCGGCGACGCTGCTGTGCGCCGGCGCGGGTGCGCTGTGGCGGACGCGGCACCAGCCGAGGCACGCCGCAGGGCGGGCCGCCGCGTAAGTCCTGCACGCCACCCTCGCGGTGGTGGGCGGGCACCGCCGCACAGGAGCGGCGCCGGCCTCCCCGGCGCCGTTCCTTGGTTCGAGCGCCGGCGAAGTATCGGCGCCGCGGTCAAGCATGTTGGGCCGTCAGGGAGGCGGGACCCGCGCGCCGTGGGTACGTGGCCGGGGCTCGAGGTGCGTCTGGTCCGGCGGACCGGTCCGCCTACTCGGCAGTGATCACACCGACCCGGCTGTGGTCGCCGAGCATGAGGCGGTAGGCGCGGGGCCGCTCGGTGGCCCGGCCGACCTCGACGTTCTTGCCGATCAGGCTCGACTCGATGCGGCGCAGATCCCGGATGGAGGACTGTTCGAGCACCACCGAGTTCTCGATCTCGGCCGAGTCGACCAGGCAGTCGAAGTAGATCGAGGTGAACGGCCCCACGTAGGAGTCCACGATCCGGGTCCGCTCGCCGATGATCGCGGGGCCGCGGACAGTCGACCGCTCGATCACCGCACCGGCCTGGACGACCACCTTGCCCTCGATCCGGGAGCTCTCGTCGACCGTGCCCTCGATGCCGGGGACCAGGCCGTCGAGCACCTGCCGGTTGGCCTCGAGGAGGTCCTCCAGCCGGCCGGTGTCCTTCCACCAGCCGGTGATCAGGTGCGGCCAGACGTCGTAGCCGGAGTCGACGAGCCACTGGATGGCGTCGGTGATCTCCAGCTCGCCGCGGTCGCTCGGCTTGATCGCGTGGGTGGCCTCGTGCACGTGGCGGTCGAACATGTAGACACCGACCAGGGCCAGGTCGGACCTGGGCGTCCTGGGCTTCTCGACCAGCCGCACCACCCGGCCCTCCTGGCCCAGCTCTGCGACGCCGAAGCGCTCGGGCTCGGGCACCTTGACCAGCATGATCTGGGCGTTGGGGCGCCGGTTGCGGAACTCCTCCACGAGCGGGGTGATGCCGTCGAGGATCAGGTTGTCGCCCAGGTACATGACGAAGTCGTCGTCGCCGAGGAAGCCCTCGGCGGTGAGCACCGCGTGGGCCAGGCCGAGCGGCGCCTCCTGCCGGATGTAGGTGACGTCGGCACCCCAGGGCGACCCGTCGCCCACGCTCGCCTGGATCTCCGCGGCGGTGTCGCCCACGATCATGCCGATGTCGCTCACCCCGGCCGCGACCAGCGACTCGAGCACGAAGTGGAGGATCGGCTTGTTGCCGACCGGCACGAGCTGCTTCGCGCTGGTGTGGGTGATCGGGCGGAGCCGGGTGCCGGAGCCGCCCGCGAGGACGAGCGCCTTCACGACGCGACGGTCGGGGCCGGGTCGAGGTGGAACGTCGAGCCGACGGTGAGCACGAGCACGCCCTTGACCGCCGCGGTGGAGTTCGAGGGGGCCAGGACGACCTTGACCTGCGGTCCGAGCAGGGCGCCGAGGAGCTGCGCCTGCTGGGTGAGCTTGGTCGGGTAGACGAGGAGCGAGGCGGCGCCGGTCGGCGCCGAGGCGTTCGCCGTCTTGACCACCCGGACGCCGTAGCTGCCCAGCGCGTCGGCCGCCTTGCGGGCCGCGCCCGGGACGTCGCTGCCGTTCAGCACCATGATGCGGGTGTCCTTGATGGTCGGGCTCCCGACCGGGAGGCCCAGCGGCGGCAGCGTCTTGACGTCCTCGCGGATCGCCTTCATGAGGATGGGCGCCTCGGGCGACGCGTAGACGAAGGAGGGGCCCGGGTAGCTGGGGAAGACCCGCATGTCGATCGAGCCCGACGAGATCCCCCGCATCCGCCTGACCAGCGAGAACGCGTCACCGGCGCTGAAGGTGTCGTCGGTCTTGACGTGGTTGGACACGAGGTCGGCGATGTGCCGCATCTTGGGCAGGTTGACCAGGTTGCCGGTTGCCGACAGCTTGGCGATCACCGCCTTCATGAACGCCTGCTGGCGCCCGATGCGGCCGAAGTCCGAGTCGATGTGGCGGGCGCGCACGTAGGCGAGGGCGCCGACCCCGTCCATCATGCGGCAGGTGTGGGCGGGCAGGTGCAGGTTGGCGTAGGCGTCGTCCCAGTTCTTGCCGGTCGGGTTGCAGAGCCGCACGCCGCCGACCGCGTCGACCACCTTGGTGAAGCCGGCGAGGTCGAGCTCCACGTAGTGGTTGATGGGCAGTCCGGTGACCTGCTCGACGGTGCGCACCATCTGGTCGGGCCCGCCGGCGTAGGCCGCGTTGATCTTCGAGGCCCGCCCGTTCGTCTCGACCTTGAGGTCGCGGGGGATCGAGATCATGACCGCCTTGCTGTTCCTGGGGCTCATGTGGATCACGATGATGGTGTCGGTGCGCCCGCCGTCGACCTCGGACGTCCGCAGCCGGTCCAGCTCCTTCTGGCTGAGCCCGGCGCGGGAGTCGGAGCCGACGAGCAGGATGTTGGTCGGCTGGCCGCGGCCGACCTCGGAGAGGCCCTGCACCTTCTGGGCGCCCTTGCCGATGAGGGAGTCGGTGTAGCGCAGGCCGAGGACCACCCCGAAGGCGCCCGAGACGAGCAGCAGCGCCACGACCAGCGCCACGGTCCGGAACAGCCGGCGGCGGTGGCGCGTTGCTCGCCGCCGGTACCCGGTGGCCGGGCGGTACCCGTTGTCCGGTACGCCCACCTCGTCCCAGCGCTCGTCCTCGACCTGGTGGACCCGGTTCTCCCGGACCGGAGCTGCCCGACGAGGACGCAGCGTCGTGGTCGTGCGGCGGTCGTTCACCAGGTCGGGCTCCCTGAGGAAGGTTGGCGACGTCGAAGTGCCGAAGCCGTCGCGCATTGGACCAGTGCGGTGAGCGTAGCATGCCCTTCTGGGCTTGATTCGACGCCTGGTCAAACTGATATTGCGCCGCAACAGACCGAGGCGGCCTCCGTTTTCACGCTGTTCGCACCGATATTGCAGGGAGAGGTTCCCTATTGCAGGGAGAGGTCCCACCAGACGTGCACCCCGACGCACCCCGCGCCACCCGGTACCGGATCGGCAGCATTGCCGATCTCGTCGACCGGCAGATGGGCCGCTACGGCGACAAGCCGTTCCTCACCTGGTACGACGACGACCGGGGTGAGCGGGTGGAGCTGTCCTACCGGACGTTCGAGAACTGGACCGCCAAGGTGGCGAACCTGCTCGTCGAAGAGGTGGGCGCTGGGCCGGGCGACCGGGTCGCGACCGTGCTTGGCGGCCACTGGCGGGCCGCGGCGATCGCCTTCGCCTGCTGGCGCGCCGGAGCTTGCCTGCTGCCGGTGGATGTGGACGCGTCCGCCGAGGCAGTCGCGGCCAGGCTGGGCACGAGCGGGTGCAAGGTGGCGTTCGTGGGCGACTGGCGGCTCGGCGGGGTCGCCGAGCGCCTCGGCCGCGAGCCGGGGCGACCCGCGCTGGTGGCCGTGGCCGCCGGCCTGCTCGGCAGCCCCCGGGCCTCGCGCACCCCAGGCGACCCCGGGGCCTCGCGCACCCCAGGCGACCCCGGGGCCTCGCGCACCGCAGGCGACCCCGGGGCCTCGCGCACCGCAGGCGACCCCGGGGCCCTGGACTTCTCGTCGGCCGTGCCCGGTATGGGCGACATGTTCGACGGGGACGCCAGCTCGACCAGCGACGACGCCCTCCTGCCTGGTGACGGCCGGGGCGGCCCGCTCACCCAGGGCGAGCTGCTCGCCTGGGGAGCCGACACGGCCGCGTGGCTCGGCCTGGGCGACGGCGACCGGGTGCTCGCCGGCCTGCCCGCCCACCGGGCCCTCGGCACGGTGACCGGCCTGGTCGCGCCGTTCCTGGCCGGGGCAGGGGTGGTGGTGGAGCAGGCGTTCCGGCCGGTCGCGTTCTGGAAGCGGGTGGCCGACGAGCGGGTGGCGGTGGCCGTGCTCACCGGCGACCAGGTCGAGGCGCTGCTCGGGGACGAGTCGGGTGCCGCCCCCGGGCTCGACCTGGGCCGGCTGCGCACGGTCGCCTGCGACCTCGACCGGGTCCCTGGGCCGCTCGCCCGCACCTGGGAGCACCGCTTCGGCATCCCCCTCTCCCCCATCCCGGCCCGCGAGCAGCCACCCCCGTGAGCGAGCACCCCCCCGACCTCGGGCGCCCTGCACCCCGACGGCCGCTGCGCAACGTCGTGCAGGCGCTCGTCATGGCCGTGTTCGCCGCGTTCATCGCCTACGCGGTGGCCAAGCGCTGGGACAGCGTGCGCGACTACGCCAGCCGGCTGTCGGTCGCCGCGATCGGGGTGTCCATGGTCGCCGTGCTCGGCGCGATCTGGTGCAGCTTCCTGTGCTGGCGGGCGGTGCTGGCCGACTTCGGGTCTCGGGTGCCGGTCAGCGGCGGCATGCGGATCTTCTTCGTCGGCCAGCTCGGCAAGTACCTGCCAGGCAAGCTCTGGCCGATCCTCGCCCAGACCCGGCTCGGGGCCGAGTACGGCGTGCCCAAGCGCTCCTCGGGTGCCGCGGCAGGGGTGTTCATGCTGCTCGTGCTCGGCACCGGGCTGATCATCGGCGTGGCCACCCTGCCGTTCCTCGGCGCCCAGGCGTTCGAGCGCTACTGGTGGGCGCTGGCGGTGCTGCCCGCCGCGCTGGTCGCGATGCACCCGCGCTGTGTCAACTGGGGGCTCGGGCGCGCCTTGCGGATGATGCGGCGCGACCCGATGCCGCAGCCGCTGACCCTGCGCGGCACCGCGCGGGCCGCGTTCTGGTGCCTGCCCATGTGGGCGCTGTTCGGCGTCCACACCTGGGCCCTCGCCCTGGACCTGGGTGGTGGCGGCCTCCCCCTGCTGCTCCGCTCGACCGGGGTGTTCGCCGCCTCCTGGTCGATCGGGTTCATGCTGCTGGTGGCTCCGGCTGGGGCCGGGCCGCGCGAAGCCGCGTTCATCGTGCTGCTCGGCACCACCCTGCCGACGGCCCAGGCCACCGTGATCGCCCTGGTCTCGCGCCTGCTCATCACCGTCGGGGACATCGCCTGGGGGCTCCTCGCGTTCCTCGGCGCCCGCAGACGCCCGCCGGGCAGCTCCGAGGCGGCCGCGGCGCCCAACCGGGAGGCGGTCAGGGACTGACCAGGGACACCGGCCCTGGCTGCGGGTGGCGCGTCCCGGTCACACTGGCAAGCTCGCCCAGACCGTGGTCCAGGGGAACGGGCTGCTCACCTCGCGCACGTCGGCCACGGTGGAGACGAACTTGACGAAGGCCGACCTCGACCAGTGGTTGAGGTGTCCTGGGGTGTTGCCGAGGTCCTTGACGTAGCGGCCGGCGACCAGGTTGCAGGACCGGAAGATCGGCTCGCGCGGCACCGACAGCACGACGTGCCTGGACCCCACCCTGGCGATCTCGCGCAGGCCCTGGACCGGGTCGTGCAGGTGCTCGAGGACCTCGACGGCCACGACCAGGTCGAACTGGTGGTCCTCGAAGGGCAGGGCGTGGGCGTTGGCGTGGAGGAAGCGCGGGCCTGTGTACTGCTTCCAGTCGGCCCGCAGGCCCGCGTCGGGCAGGTCGAGGGCGACCACCTCGGCCCAGCGGCGCTGCAGCCTGTCGGCGATCACGCCCTCGCCGCAGCCGACCTCGAGGGCGCGCTTGGGGGCGCCCTGAGGGTCGCCGGCGACCCGGTCGAAGATGCCCTCGAGGTTGGCCACCCAGCGCTCGGTCAGCCAGCGGATGGCCGGGTTCTTCGCCGTGTACTTCGGGGTGGTGTTTCCGATGACGATGCCTGGCGTCTCGGGGACGGCCGGGTCCTGGGCCACGGCGAGCAACCTCCGCGCTAGTCCGCTGTGCGATGGCCCGGAGGATACACGGGCCGCCCGGGTCAACGCGGCGCAGCGGGATTGCGGGTGACCTGCAGCACCATGGACGGGCCCAGCTGGTAGCGGGCGAGCACCTGGCTGTACCCGGCCGCGCGGAGCACCCCGTAGACCTGGTTGATCTCGTCGGGCGCCTCGCCCCGCTGGATGACCACGAACACGGACCTGGCCCGCGGGTGGCTGGCGAGGAAGCGCGCGAGCCTGGCCGGGTCGGCGGTGGTGATGGTCCGTTCGGGCGGGATGGCGGGCCCCGGGCGGACCGCCGCCGAGTAGCCGTCGTAGTCGGTGCGCATGTAGTAGGCCCAGCCCTTGGTGGTCATGTCGCCGACGTGGACGGCCAGGTCGGTCGGGCTCGCGCGCAGGCGCGCGACACGGGCCAGGCCGCGCAGCTCGGCACCGAACGGCAGCGTGTTGCTGTACCCCTCGACCAGGCGCATCTGGCCGACGCTGACCTGGCCGACCGAGACGAGGTTGACGGCGAGCGCGCCGGCCACCACCAGCGCGACCGCCGCCGGCCAGCCGGCCGACGACCTCCCCGCGAGCCGCCTGACCCGCCCAGGCGCGAGCAGGGGGGCGAGCCGGTCCGGCGCGGCCAGCCACAGGGCCCAGAGCCGCCGCATCGCCCAGCGCACCACCGGCCCGGCATCAAGCCAGCTGCGCGCCGGCGTCCGGCCGGCAGCCAGCCGGCGCAGGGTCGACAGCAGCCAGGCCACACCCATCCCGGCCAGCAGGTAGGCGAACGGCACCAGGAACAGGTTGGTCCGTACGAACCCGAACGGCCACAGCCGCTTCGACGAGGCCACCAGCTGGGCGTCCAGCGACAGCACCAGCACGGCCAGGAGCGCGCGGCCGTGGGGAGACCGCAGCGCGGCCACGACCCCGAGGGCCAGGGCGACGGCCATGAACGGGGCGAGCATCGACGCGGCCGCCTCCCCGAAGGTGAGCGAGCGGGTCACGCCCTCCCGCGACCCGAGGTCGGTGACCAGCATCCGGGGGACGAAGCCGGCCAGGCGGCCCAGGGTGAACCCGAGCTTGTCCCCGAGCGGCCCGCGGGGCAGGAAGTACGGGTCCCAGTAGGTGCTCTCGGTCTGCCGGGTCTGCAGGAGCACGAACCCCTTGAGATGGACCAGGGTGACCGCCCCGGCCACGAGCGGGGGCAGGAGCCGGCGCAGGGCCCGCTCGCGGGCGAGCCGGCCTGCGTCCACCAGCAGCAGCGGGCCCACCACGAAGGCGACCGCGGTGCCGGCCACCGCGCACAACCCCATCCCGGCGTACCTGGCCAAGCGCCCGGCCAGCCCCCGCCCGGGCCGGTCGGCGTCCAGCCAGAGCAGGACCGCCAGCTCGGCGGCCAGGACCTCGAGCCCGAACGGCTTGAGCTGCAGGCTGAACTCGAGGATGCTCGCGTTGACGACCACGCCGGCGGCCACCAGGAAGCTGGCCGGCGTGCCCAGGAAGCGGCGGGCGAGCGCGTAGGTGGCCACGCCGATCGCAAGGTAGGCGATGACCCCGGGCAGGCGCAGGGGGACCTCGCGGTTGCCGAGCAGCGCGGTCGAGAGCTTCTCGAGCGCGACCCAGCCGCCCGCGAGCGGCGCGTTCGCCTCCCGGATCCCGGTCCAGAAACCGGCTCCGGAGAGCGAAAAGTGATACGCCCGCCACTGCTCGTCGTACCAGAGCGGCCGCGTCACCTGTCCCATGAGGCGCTGGACGACGAGCCATGCCTCGAGCACCAGCGGGATCGTCACGAGCCAGTGCAGCCCTCGCCACCACCTGGCCGGGCGCGTACCGGTCTGGGGTGGTTGGGCGCGTTCGGTCGCGGGCGGGGCTGGGGCAGGTGTCAGCAGGGGGAGGTTCATGCCCGCTCAGCATACTTCGGCGGCGGGACTCAGTGGGTGTGGTACCCTGCGGCCCGCCGTTTTGGCCATATGGCAATTTTCGGAAGGGTTGGGCGCGTGAAGCTGTCGGTCGTCGTCCCGTTCTACAACGAGCTCCGGACGCTGCCGACGGTGACCGAGCGGCTCCTCGCGGTCGACTTCGCCGCCCTCGGGCTCGAAACCGAGCTCATCTTCGTGGACGACGGCTCCACCGACGCCTCCCGCAGCCTGCTCGACCCGCTGCCCCGCGACGACATGCGCCTCATCGTCCACGACCACAACCGGGGCAAGGGGGCAGCGGTCAAGACCGGCCTGGAGGCGGCCACCGGCGACATCCTCTGCATCCAGGACGCCGATCTCGAGTACCACCCTGCCGACCTGCCCGCGCTGGTCAAGCCGATCCTCGACGGCGAGTTCGAGGTCGTCTACGGCAACCGGTTCAAGGGCTCGGCCGCCGGCCTGTACTACTCCCACCGGGTCGCCAACCGGATGCTCAACCTGATGGTGAACGTGGCGTTCAACCGGTACCTGTCCGACGTGTACACCGGCTACAAGGTGTTCACCAGGCGGGCGTTCCAGGGCCTGGACCTGACCGCCAGGTCGTTCACGGTGGAGATGGAGCTGACCAGCCACTTCCTGCACCGGGGGCTGGTCATCTTCGAGGTGCCGATCAGCTACCGGGCGCGCACCTACGCCGAGGGGAAGAAGATCCATTTCCGGGACGGCTTCCTGGCCGCCGGGGCGATCGTGCGGTACCGGTTGCGCCGCCCCCCGGGCGATGAGCTCGGCCCGGCCTCCCGCCGGGCCCCTGACAGCCCTGGGGTCGTCCGGCCGCTGGACGGTGGCGCCACCATCCACGCCCGGGGCCTGGACGACCTCGCCGCCGCCAAGCGCTACCGCAGCTACCTCTACGGGCTGATCGCCCCCTACCTCGGGACGAGCGTGCTCGAGGTCGGCGCGGGTCTGGGCGACTTCTCGGTGCGGCTGGCCGGCCGGGAGCGGCTCGTCGTCGCCGACGGCGACCCCGTCTGCCAGCGCGCACTCGAGCAGCGCCTCGGCCGCCTGCCCGGCGTCGAGGTGGCCGCGGGCGACCCTGGCGACCTCAAGGTCACCCCCCAGGTCGAGACCGTGGTCGCCATCAACCTCCTCGGGCGGACGGCCGACGACGTGGAGGCCTTGCGGGCCATGGGCGACGCGGCCGTGCCCGGCGGCCGGGTGGTGCTCGTCGTGCCCGGCTTCCCCCAGCTTGCCGGCCCGTTCGACCAGGCTCTCGGGCACGGCCGCCGCTACACCCCGGAGGCGCTGCGGGAGGCCGTGGAGGCGGCCGGGCTCGAGCCCGAGCTGGTCCGGCCGGTCAACTTCCTGGGCGGCGTGGCCTGGTGGGCCGCGGTCCGGATCGGGCGCCAGGGCCGGCCGACACCGACCCTGGTCCGCCTCTACGACCGCGTGGTGATCCCCGCCCAGCGGCTGCTGGAACGCCGCTTCCACCCCGAGTTCGGGCAGTCGATCCTCTGCGTCGCCCGGGTCCCGCCGGCCTGACCCGGGGGTCTGACGCGGGTCCATCTCGCCCGCATCCGGCCCGGGCGGGCCGGTCACGGGCGAGGGCCGGCGCCGTCAGCCCCGCTCGCCGTCGCCGTGGGCGGCGAACGAGCGGCCGGCCGAGCCGACCACGCCCTGGAGCAGGCTGGCCAGCTCCATGGGGACCACGAACTTGGTCGACGGGGAGGCGCCGATCTGCTTCAGCGCGTCCAGGTACTGCAGGCTCATGGTGTTGGCGTCGACGGTCTTCGCCACCGCGAAGATCTTGTCGAGGGCCAGGGAGAAGCCCTCCGCCCGCAGGATCGCCGCCTGGCGGCCGCCCTCGGCGCTCAGGATCGCGGCCTGCTTCTGCCCCTCCGCCACGGTGATGGCGGCCTGCTTGGTGCCGGTGGCCTCGGTGACCACCGCGCGGCGGGTCCGCTCGGCCGACATCTGGCGGGTCATGGCCTACTGGACCTGCGGAGGCGGGGTGATCTCGCGGACCTCGACGTTGGTGACCTTCACGCCCCAGCGCTCGGTGACCTCGTCGAGCTTCGCGCGGAGCTGCTCGTTCA
>WNFV01000132.1_pt1 | contig 84937 bp, 79 predicted proteins | sample 5400101 | NCBI WGS metagenome assembly WNFV01 (sample SAMN13153361, study PRJNA577476) | soil metagenome | isolation source: 115 cm soil or saprolite under grassland replicate 1 | place: USA:California | collected 2016-06-15
GCCGCGCTCCAGATGGCCTCGGTCAGCGGCGAAGTCACTGGCGCGCCCGACAGCCTGGAGGCGGCGGCGCTGCCTGCCGCCACGCGCGCGAGGCTCGGGCTGTGAACGCGAGCCTCGTCATCGACGGCGCCGTCGCGCGGCTCACCCTCGAGCGGCCCGAGGCGCTCAACGCGCTGAACCGGGACATCGCCACGGTGCTCGAACATTCCCTCGGGCGGCTCGCGCGGTCCAAGGAGGTCACGGTGGTGATCGTGTCAGGGCGCGGGCGCGCCTTCTGCGCCGGCAACGACATCGCCGAGATGCCGACGCTCAAGCCGGCGGACGCGAGGACTCTCTCGCGGCGCTGGCAGCGCATCATGGACGGCTTCGCGCGGCTGCCTCAGGTGACAATCGCGGCCGTGCACGGCTACGCGCTCGGCGGGGGCTGCATGCTGGCCGCGGCCCAGGACCTGCGCATCGCCGAGGCCTCGGCGCGCTTCGGACTGCCCGAGGTGACACTCGGCTTCAATCCCTCCTACGGCATCGCGCGACTTCTCGACGTCGTGGGCGGCGGCCCGGCGCGCGATCTCCTGCTCACCGGCCGGGCCGTGGATGCCGCCGAGGCTTTGCGCATGGGGCTCGTGACGCGCGTCGTTCCCGACGGCACGCTTGCCGGCGCGGCGGAAGAGCTGGCCGCGGGGATCGCGCGGCATCCACGGGGCGGGCTCGCCGCTAGCAAGGCCATCGTCGCGGCCATCCGCTCCGGCAAGTCCGGCAACGCGGCGCAGGCCTATGCGGCGGCGCTCAGGCGGGACAAGGACGCGCAGGCGCGCATCGCCGACTTCGTGGCGCGCCGGAAGAAGAGCGACTGATACGCCATGCTGATCACCGCCACCCGCACGCTGAAGGGCGCGCTCGAGGACAAGGCCCGACGCTTCCCGGACGAGACCTTCCTCGTCTTCGAGGATGCGGCGGGGGCGATCGCGCGCTGGACCTGGCGCGAGTTCGACGCGGACGTCAACCGCGCTGCGCATCTCCTGCTCGCGCGCGGCCTCCGACATGGCGACAAGTTCAACCTCCACCTCGGCAACGGCCCCGAGTTCCTTCTCTTCTGGATGGCCGCGGCCAAGACGGGCACGGTCATGGTGCCGACGAACCCCGTGTCCACGGCCGGCGAGATGGAGTACATCCTCGGGCACTCCGAGGCGCGTCTGGCCATCACCGAGCCCCAGTACGCGGCGCCGGTCTACGCCGCCGCCGGCCGGTGTCCCGCGCTCGGCGGCGTGCTCGAGGCGCGCCCGCTCGCACCGCTCCTCGGCGGCTTGCCATCCACGCCGCCCGACACCGCCGTCGCATCGCTCGACGAGATCTCGATGCAGTACACCTCGGGCACGACCTCCAGGCCCAAGGGCGTGCTCCTGACACACGCCAACTACCTCTACGGCGGCGAGGCCCTGTCCAAGGCCATGCGCGTCGGGCCCGCCGACCGCCACCTCATCGTGCTGCCGCTCTTCCACGCGGGTGCGCAGCTGCACGCCTTCCTGCCCATGCTGCTCGCCGGCGGCAGCATCGCGCTCGTGGAACGCTTCAGCGCCACGCGCTTCGTCGAGCAGGCCATCCGCCACGAGGCCACGCTCGCCGCGCTCTTCGCCGCGCCGATCCGCATGCTGCTTGCCCAACCCCGCGCGCCGCGCGACGGGCAGACGCGCCTTCGCGCCGTCTCCTACGCACAGAACGTCACGCTGAAGCAGTTCGAGGAGTGGCACGAGCGCTTCCGCGCGCCTCTCATGCAGATCTGGGGCATGACCGAGACGATGAGCCTGCCGCTCCTGCAGCCGCTGGACCTCCCGCGCAAGCCGCTCTCGATGGGCATGCCCGTCCTCGGCTACGAGTGCAAGGTGGTGGACGAGAGCGGCAAGGAGGCGCCGCCTGGCACGGTCGGCGAGCTGGTGGTGAGGGGCATCCCGGGCGTGTCGCTGATGAAGGGCTACTTCAAGAACGACCAGGCCACGGCCGAGACTCTGCGCGGCGGCTGGCTCCACAGCGGCGACCAGGCCTACATGGACGAAGACGGCTACTTCTTCTTCGTGGACCGGAAGAAGGATATGATCAAGCGCGCCGGCGAGAACGTGTCCGCCTCGGAGGTGGAGGAGACCTTGAAGCAGCACCCCGCAGTCTTCGACGCGGCCGTGGTGGCGATTCCGGACCCGATTCGAGACCAGGCCATCAAGGCCTACGTGATCGTGAAGGGCGGCGCCTCCGCGACGGCCGACGAGCTCATCGCCTGGTGCCGGGCGCGGCTCTCCGGCTTCAAGGTGCCCGAGGTCGTGGTGTTCCGGGAAGAGTTCCCGCGCACGTCCGTGGGCAAGATCCAGAAGCATTTATTCTAGGAAAGGATTGCATATGCCCCCCATGCTTCCGCTTCTGTACACCCACGTGATGGGCAGCCACGGCTTCCCCGGCTGGTTCTGGACCGCGCTCGACAAGATCAAGGCGGAGGAGTACGGGCAGACCGACGTCCGGGAGACCTTCGACGACGCGACACAGCTCGCGATCCGTGACCAGGAGCGCGCCGGCATCGACGTGATCTGCGACGGCGAGATGCGCCGCTTCTTCTTCGTCCAAAGCTTCTACGGGAAGATGGAAGGCCTCGAGGAGATCGAGCCGCTGCGCAAGACCGGGCTCTACGCTTATGACAGCGTGCCGCGCTACCGGCCGACGCGGAGGATCACGGTGCCCAAAGGCTTGGGCACCGTGGACGAGTTCAAGTACCTCAAGTCGCAGACCGACAAGCCGGTCAAGGCCACCTGCCCGGGCCCGGTGACGCTCTCCATCCACGTCCAGACGCGGCCGGGCGACGCCTACAACAACGACCGCTTGGCGCTCTGCTGGGACCTGGTGCCGGCGGTTAACGCCGAGCTCCGGGCGCTGGCCGCCGTGGGTGCGGACTGGATCCAGGTGGACGAGCCCTCGGCGGCCATCGTGCCCGGCCAGGCGCCCGAGTACGTGAAGATGTTCAACGCCTGCGTCGAGGGCGTGAAAGCGAAGATCGGCTACCATGTCTGCTTTGGCAACCTGCTCTCGCGCCCGCGGGGCAAGCGGAGCTATCGCTGGATGTTTCCCGCGCTTCTCGAGACCAAGTGCGACCAGTTCGTCTTCGAATACGCCAACCGCGAGATGGCCGAGATCGAAATGTGGAAAGACGTCGGCGTGGACCGGGACATCGCCTGCGGCGTGGTTGACGTGAAGTCCTTCTACATGGAGACTCCGGAAGACATAGTGGAGCGGGTCCGCCTCTGCCTCAAGCACATCCCGGCCGAGCGGCTGTCGCTGGTTCCCGACTGCGGGTTCTTCCCCGTGCCGCGGTGGGTGGCGTTCGAGAAGCTCAAGCGGCTGGCGGCGGGGGCTCAACTGGCGCGCAAGGAACTCGGGGGCTAACTCTCAACGACGAGGGAGGACATGATGGCGACGACGAGGCGCGAATTCCTCAAGGTGGCGAGCGGCGCGGCGGCCGCTGGCGCGGTCGGTTTTCCGGCGGTCGCGCGGGCCCAGGCCAAGCCGGGCGTGCCGGCTGACCCGGTCAAGATCGGCATTCTCGCCATCCGCGCGGGCATCGCGGCGCCCGTCGGCACCGCGGGACTTCGCGGGACAGAGTGGTGGACCGAGCGCGTCAACAAGTCGGGCGGCATCCTCGGGCGCCAGGTGCAGCTCATCGTCGAAGAGGAGTCCAACCCCAAGGACACTGTGGAGCGCTATCGCAAGCTCATCCTCCAGGACAAGGTCGAGGTCGTCATCGGCGGCATCTCCACGGGCGTGACGCTGGCGCTGGGCCCCGTCGCAGAGGAGATGGACACGCCGTGGCTGTCCTGGGACGGAACCACGCAAAAAGGCGTCGAGGAAACGATGCCCAACCCGAAGTGGGCCTTCAAGAGCGTGGACAACGAGGTCGAGGCCATCGTGGCCGGCCAGCTGACGCCGAAGTACTTCAAGGGCGTCCAGACCATTGCCGGGATCAACAACGACTACTCCTACGGCCACGACTGCTGGGAGACCTACCAGGCCGTGCTCAAGAAAATGGGCCTGAACGTCAAGTCGGTGCTGGAGCTGTTCCCGAAGCTCGGCGTGACGGACTTCACCTCCCACATCGCCGCCATCCAGCAGGCCAAGCCCGATCTGCTCATGACGTCCTTCTGGTCTGGTGACGCGACCATCCTCATGAAACAGGCCGCGGCCGTCGGGCTCTTCAAGAACATGAAGGGTGTCTTCACCACGGCGGGCGGCGTGCACGACTCGCTCAAGAAGGAGTTCACGCCCGAGGGGCTCCTGCTGGGCTACAACACCATGTATTTCGACGATCCCAAGGGCTCGCCGCTCCTCAAGCAGTTCGTGCGCGAATACAAAGCCAAGTACAACGAGTACCCGCCTTACGAGTGCGACCACGCCTACTTCAACATCGAGTCCTACAAGGTCGCCGTCGAAAAGGCCTACGCGCAGGCCAAGCAGTGGCCGACCAAGGCGCAGGTCGTCAAGGCGCTCGAGGGCATCGAGGCCCAGTCGCTCTCGGGCCCGCGCTCGTGGCGGCCGGACCACATCCAGATGTGCAACTTCTACCAGGGCCTGACGACCCACAAGAACAACTACGACTTCGTCACCATCAACCCCATCGAGGTCGTCTCCACCAAGACCGCGATGAAGCCCGCGGGCTCCAAGCTCCTCGACTGGATCAACGGCTGGAAGGTCTGAGTTTTCACCCCCTCACTCTACCCTCTTCCCCTCGAGGGGGAGAGGGCCGGGGTGAGGGGCGAGGCTCTCATCCTCAATCGTCCGAACAGATGATTCAGTGATCGACCGGAGAGCGTTCCTCGTCTTGCTGGGACTCCGTTCCCTCGCCACGCCGCCCACGGTCCGGGCGCAGCAGACGGGGAAGGTGTACAGGGTTGGACTCGTGTCGGTTGGCACTGATCCAGCAAGACCCACGCAGTGGCAACCGTTTCTCGATGCGATGCGAGAGCTGAACTACGTCGATGGACGCAACCTCATCGTGGGACACGCTTTTGCTAACGGCAGAACGGAGCGCCTTCCCGCCCTCGTCGCCGAACTCGTCCGTACCAAGGTGGATGTCCTCGTGACGACAGGAACACGGGAAACGCTAGCAGCCCGACAGGCCACATCCACGATTCCCATCATGATGGTGCTGGTACCCGATCCGGTCGCGCAGGGATTCATCACGAGCCTGGCACGGCCAGGTGGAAACGTGACCGGCCCGACGAATCTCGTTCCCGGTCTTAGCCAGAAGTACGTCGAGTTCCTCAGAGAGGTTCTGCCGTCGGCATCGCGATTCGCCGTCATCGCCAATCCCCTAAATCCTGTCCCCGACCATCGGCGAGAACTGGAAGCCGCCGTGAAAGTTCTCAGGATGAGCCTGTCCTTTCTACCGGTGCAGGGGCCGGCGGATTTCGAGCCGGTCTTGGCCCGGGCGAAGACAGAGGGAATGGCGGGGATCATCGCTACCGCTGATGCCATCACGTTTCTACACCGACGAGCGCTTGTCCAGGCGGCACTCAAGCTTCGAGTGCCCAGCATCTACTGGGCGAGAGAGTACGGTGAGGACGGCGGCCTCATGACATACGGCGCCAGTCTTGTGGACCTGCGTCGTCGCGCGGCCGTCTACAGGGCTTCGTCGAGCAGGGCGGGCTCATGTCGTATGGGACCCAGCCACCGCGACACCTTCCGTCGCATCGCCGCGTACGTGGACACGATCCTGAAGGGCGCGCAGCCGGCGGATCTTCCCGTTGAGCAGCCCACGAAGGTCGAGCTGGCGCTCAACCTCAGGGCGGCCAAGACTCTCGGGCTCGCGCTCCCGCAGTCGCTTGTCGGCCGCGGCGACCAGGTGATCCAGTAGGGGACCGTCAGGAGTTCATCGGCAGCGGTGTCGCCCCACTCTCGCGGTGACCGGCGCCGTCTGCGGCGTGTCCGTCGAGCATGTACGTACAGATATGTGATAGACTAAGTCTGTACTGACTGGAAAAGAGGTGCCCGGATGGCGATCAAGACGAGCAGGCGCAGGCGGGCGCCGATCCAACGGAAGAACTACCGGATCGACGTGTCCAAGCTGGAGCGGACCAGGCGAATCCTCGGGACGCGCACCGAGACCGAGACCATCCATCGGGCGCTGGACCTGGTCGCCGACGAGGCGGCCCTGGTCGAGGCGCTACGCAGCTTCGTCGTGAAGGGACGTGGTCACATCGAGGACGTCGATGCCCGCAGGTAGATGGGTGGTGTTCGACACCAACGTCTACGTGGCAGCGCTCCGGGAAGGGGTCGATGGCGCGGCGTTCGCCCGGATTCGCGAAAGGACACCGCGCACCTTTCTTGCTTCCGTCGTTTCGGCGGAGCTGCGGGCGGGGGCCACGGACCAGACCGGGAGGCTGGCCGTGCGCGAGCTGGTCGATCAGTTCGACCGGCTGGGGCGAGTCGTCACCCCGGATGCGAGAGCCTGGAACCTCGCGGGGGATGTCCTGGGAGATATCCGACGGCGCGAGCCCGGGCTGCGAGCCAAGATCGCGAGCCTGTGGAACGATGCGCTCATCGCCTTCTCGGCGCGACAGATCGGCGCCTCGGTTGTCACGGACAACGTGAAGGACTTCGAGCTGCTACGCCGCTCCGTACGATTCGACCTCGAGCCGTTCGGGCGCTAGTATGCCCGGCATCGAATAAATTCCCCTGCTGTGACCGCGAACGTCGTCAACGTGCTGATGGGCGGTGTGTTCCATGCCGCCATCCTCTTCCTGGTCGCGGCGGGGCTACAGGTCGTCTTCGGCGTGCAGAAGATCTTCAACCTGGCGTGCGGGTCCTTCTACGCGCTGGGCGCCTATACGGGCGTCTCGGCCGTCGGGTACTTCACGGGGCATGGCGGGCCGCCGGCGCTGTTCATCATCCCGCTGGCCCTTGGCGGGCTCGCGGTTGGTCTCGTCGGTGTCGTCGTGGAGCGCGGGCTCCTCCGCTTCGTCTACGACCGCGACGAGACCTTCCAGCTCCTGCTGACCTTCGCGCTGGTGCTCATGCTCGAGGACCTGATCCGCATGACCTGGGGGACGGCACCGGTCTCGACGGGCGGACTGTACCTCAACTATGGCCAGGCGAGGATCCTCGGCGCGACGGTGCCCGTCTACAACCTGATCGTGATCGCGGCGAGCCTCGCTATGGCGCTCGGCATCGGGTGGCTGCTGACGCGCACGGCCTTCGGACGCATCATCCGCGCCTCGGCCGACAACCGCGAGATGGCCGAAGCGCTCGGCGTGGACATGCGCTGGGTGTACGTGCGCGTCTTCACGCTGGGCACCATGCTGGGGACGCTGGGCGGCGCGCTCGTCATCCCGGCGACGGCGGCCATGAGCGAGATGGGCATCGAGCTGATCGTCGAGGCCTTCGCGGTCGTCGTGATCGGCGGCCTCGGCAGCATGCGCGGGGCCTTCGTGGGGGCGCTCGTCGTGGGCGTGCTGCGCTCGGTCGCGATCTCGGTCTACCCCGAGCTCGAGATGCTGCTGATCTATCTCATCGTCATCGCCGTGCTCATCTGGCGGCCGCGCGGGCTCTTCGGGATGGCGGCCGCGTGAGGACGCCCGTGGTCCTGCCGTTCGTGGGGATCGCGCTCCTCGCGCTGCCCGTGGTCGCGCCGGCTTATTACATCACGCTCATGCTGCCCTTCATGGCCTACGGCGTGGTGCTGCTGGGGCTCAACCTCCTCTTCGGCTACACGGGGCTCGTCTCCTTCGGCCACGCGCTCTTCATCGGCATCGGGGCCTACACGGGCGCCGTCATGACCACGCACCTCGGCGTGCGCCACATGGAGCTGATCCTGCCGGCGGCCGCGCTTGCCGCCGCGATCGTGGCGGCACCCGTTGGCGCGCTCTGCGTACGCTACGTCAAGATCTACTTCGGCATGCTGACGCTGGCCTTCGGCATGGTCTTCTACACCTTCCTGTTGAAGTTCTACAAGCTGACCGGCGGCGACGAGGGCATGCGGATGCTGCGACCGTCGCTCCTGGGCAGCGAGTGGGCGGGCTACTCCAAGACCGCGTACCTGATCGGGCCGTACTACTACTTCTCGCTGGCGGTGCTCGCGTTGGCGACGCTCCTCATGTGGCGCGTCGTCCGCTCGCCGTTCGGGCTTTGCCTCAAGACCATCCGCGACAACCCCCTCAAGGCCGAGAGCCTCGGCGTGAGCGTGCCGCGCTTCCGGTGGTACGCCTTCATGATCTCCGCGGTCTATGCCGCCTCCGGCGGCGCGCTGCTTGCCACGCCGATCGGAAACGTGGACCCGACCCTCGCGTATTGGACGCACTCGGGCAATATCGTCTTCATGGTGCTCCTCGGCGGGTTCTCTTCTTTCTTCGGCCCGCTCCTGGGCGCCTTCGCCTTCATTTTCCTCCAGGACACCGTTATGTCCGTCTTTCCCTACTGGCGCCTCATCTTCGGCGCGATGCTCGCCTTCATCGTGATCTTCGCTCCCGGGGGTCTCATGGGGCTCTTCACCCGCCGCCGCCGCCCTGTCGAGGTCTCGCGCGCGTGATCCTCGAGGCGCTGGACGTCCGCAAGCTCTACGGCGCCTACGTGGCGCTGGACGGCGTGAGCCTGTCGGTCCGCGAGGGCGAGTTCGTCTCGATCATCGGGCCGAACGGCGCCGGCAAGTCCACCCTGATCAATGTGCTGACGGGCGTGCTCCAGCCGAGCGGCGGCAGCGTCCGCTTCAAGGGCAAGGACATCGGCGGCATCGGGACGGTCGCGCTCACGCGGCTGGGCATGGCGCGGAGCTTTCAGCTGGTCCAGATCTTCCCCGAGCTGACGGTGCTCGAGACGCTCCAGGCCGCCGTGGTCTCGCGCCTTGGCCGCGGCGCGCGGCTCTTCGCCTCGCTCGCGGGCGACCAGCGGGTTCAAGACGACGCCTTGGAAGTCGCCGAGCTCTTCAACCTGGCCGACAAGGCCCACGCGCTCGCGCGCGCGCTGCCGCAGGGCGACAAGAAGCTCCTGGACGTCGCCTCGGCCTTCGCGCTGCGTCCCGAGATCATCCTGCTCGACGAGCCGACCAGCGGTGTGAGCACCGCCGACAAGCACGCCGTCATGGAGATCCTCGTGGGCGCGGCCAGGCGCATCGGCCTGCGCGCCATCATCCAGGTCGAGCACGACATGGACATCGTCTTCGGCTACTCGGACCGCATCATCGCGCTCCACCAGGGCAAGGTGCTGGCCGACGCCACGCCCACCCAGATCCAAGCTGACGCCAGGGTGGTGGACATGGTGGTCGGCAGGCGGCGGCACTAGAATGCTCGCGGTTAACGAGATCGACGTGTTCATCCAGGCGAGCCACATCCTGCGCCGCGTCTCGCTCGAGGTGCGGGAGCGCGAGGTGGTCTGCCTCGTCGGGCGGAACGGCGCCGGCAAGACCACGGCGCTCAGGACCATCATGGGCTACCATCGACCACGGGGCGGTGGAATCCACTTCAACGACGTGCCGCTCCATGAGCGGCGCACCTATGAGATCGCGCGGCTGGGGCTCGGGTTCGCGCCTGAGGAGAGCGGCATCTTTCCGGACCTGACGGTGGCGGAGAACATCGAGATCTCGACGTGGACGCGCCCGGGCGGGCGCCCGGCGGCCGAGCGCCTGGCGGCCGCATACGAGATCTTCCCCGTGCTCAAGAAGTACGTCGCGCGCAAGGGGCCCGAGATGTCGGGCGGCGAGCGGAAGATGCTCTCGATCGCGCGGGCGCTCGCCCTCGACCCGGACATGCTGCTGCTCGACGAGCCCTTCGAGGGCCTCTCGCCCGCCATCATCCCCACGGTCGCCGCGGGCATCGCCGAGATCACCCAGCGCGGCCACGCCATCCTGATAGCCGAGTCGAACATCCACCACGTGCCGGATTTTGCCACGCGCCTGTACGTCATCGAGCGCGGCGAGATCATCTTTGCGGGGCGGCCGGACGACGTCCGGAAGGACGCCGCCGCTCTCCGAATCATTGGAGGATATACCTAATGGATCGGACCCACCTGATGCCCGCTCTCCCCCTCATTCCTTCCGCCGTCATCGGCTCCCACGGCAAGCCTGGATGGTGGTTCGCCACCGTCAAGAAGTTCGAGGCCGGCGAGTACGGCCCCGGCGACCTGGACGAGATGTTCGACGACGCCGCCGACACCGCCATCCGCGACATGGAGCGCGCGGGCCTCGACGTCATCACCGACGGCGAAGTCCGCCGTCTCGACGGTTATGTGGATTCCTACTACGCGATCATCAAGGGCATCTCGCCCCTGCCCGTGCGACGCAAGGCCGGCCCTTGGGGCTATGATCAGCAGACGCGCTACGAGGCCGTCGGCCGCATCGAGGCACCCGAGGGCGGGCTCGGCATCGTCAAGGAGTTCGAGTACCTCAAGGCGCACACGTCAAAGGCGACCAAGGCCACGTGCGCCGGGCCGCTCACCTTCGGCTCGCGCATTCATCCAGGCACGATATACAAGGGCGTGGTGGACGTGGCCGAGCGCTTCGCCGAGGTGATCAACGTCGAGCTCCGGGCGTTGGTCGCGGCCGGAGCAAACTTTGTTCAACTCGATGAACCGGCGCGCGGCAACGTCTCGGGCGAGGAGATGGCGCGCCTCTTCAACATGGCCACCGAGGGCGTCCGGGCCAAGCTCGGTTTTCACATCTGCTTCGGCAACCGCTTCGGCCGATCGCGCTTCGATCGGACCTACCGGCCGTACTTCCCGGGCATTCTCAAGGCGCGCGCCGACCAGCTCGTGCTCGAATTCGCCGGGCGCGAGTTCTCCGAGCTCGACCTCTGGAAGGAGTACGGCCAGGACCGCGAGCTGGGCGCGGGCGTCATCGACGTCAAGGGTTTCTACCCCGAGACGCCGGAGGACGTCGCCAAGCGCATCAAGCGCGTGCTCGCGGTCTGCAAGCCCGAGAAGCTCTACGTCAATCCGGACTGCGGGTTCGGCTGGTCGCCGCGCTACATGTGCAACCAGAAGGTCCGCGCCCTGGCCGCGGGCGCCGTCCTTGCCCGCCAGGAGCTCGAGGGGAAGAAGTAGTCGCGGTGCCCGCCGCTTACGCCTGGGGCACCGAGGAGGCCGAACGGCGACTGCCGTTCCCCTGCGACCACTACATCGAGCGAGCCGACGCGGCATATTTCCGCGGGGTCACGGTGCGCGCGGCGCCTGCCGTCGTGTTCCGCTGGCTCTGCCAGCTGCGCGTGGCGCCCTACTCCTACGACTGGATCGACAACGGTGGGCGGCGGAGCCCTCGGACGCTCACGCCGGGCCTGGAAGCGCTGGCCGTCGGCCAATCGGTGATGCGAATCTTCTCGCTCGTGGAGTTCGCGCGGGACCGGCACCTCACGCTGCGCATCAAGCACGGCGCGGGCGCCTTCAGCCTTCTCGGCGACCTCGCCGTCACGTATCTGACCGTCCCCGAAGAGGCCGGGCGCAGCCGGCTCCTCGTCAAGCTCGTGGTGCGCTACCCGCGGGGCTTCACCGGCGCGCTGATGCGCTGGGGCCTGCCATGGGGCGACCTCGTGATGATGCGCCGCCAGCTCCTGAACCTCAAAGTCCTGGCGGAGGCGATGCCCTAGAAGAGAGGACCCGCCAATGTCCCCACCCCCGCCCGGCGACGACCGGGCGGGAGCGAGGCTCGGCCCGTCACTGCGTCAGGCGCAGCGCTTGTTGCCGGTCTCCCGGGGCGGGATGGTGATCTCGTCCTTCGGCAGGAGCATCGCCTTGCCGAGGTACGGGAACTCGCTGCCGAAGTAGCGGAAGTCCGCCGGGATCTTGTCCGGCGCCATCACCTCGGCCACGTACCCCTGGGTCAGCATCTGATGGTCACAGGCCCGCATCTCGACCTCGGCGCCCCAGACGGTCTTGAACTTGTTGGCCTCCCAAGCCTTGATGAGCTTCTCCGTGTCGAGGCTGCCCGCGCGCTTAATCGTGTCGCCGATCCACATCGTCGCGTTGGTGACCCGGGCGCAGGTGAGCGTCGGGTACTTGTACGAGATCGGGGCGTCCGGATAGCGGGCCCGCCACGCCTTGATGAAATCGCGGTTCTCCTTGGTGTCCACCGTCGAGAGATAGGCATCGGCCGTGATCTGGCCAATGGCGGCCTTCGCCACTGTCTGCATCACGAGCGGGTCGTCGAGGAAATAGTTGCCGACCTTGACCTTCCAGCCCAGCGCCGCGCCCTGCTGGAGGAAGAGCTTGAGGTCCTGCCCCCAGTCGCCGGTCATCACCACCTCGGCGCCCGAGGCCATGATCTTGGTGATGTACGGGGCAAAGTCCTGCACCTTCTGGAGCGGGTGGTACTCGTCGCCCACGATCGACTGGTTGGCGGCCTTGATCTTGTTGAACTTCTTCTTGAAGCCGTCGGCCGCGGCCCGGCCGAAGTTGTAGTCCTGGTTCAGCAGGTAGTACTTCGTGTACTTCTGCGGCGCCAGCTTGGCGAAATAGAGCGCCAGTTCCGCCGAGTGCATGTCCGTGTTGAGACAGCACCGGAAGGTGGTGTCGAAGAACTCTTCCCCCGTCAGCTCGGAGGCCTCCGTGCCCGTGGAGAAGAAGACCTTCCTCGCCTGGTTGGCAACCTGGGACACGGCCTTGGCGATGTTGGAGCCGGTGTTCACCGCCAGGAAGTCCACCTTGTCGCCCAACAGCAGGTCGTTGGCCCGCCGCGTGGCCACGTCGGGTTTCAGCTCGCTGTCGGCCGGGACGATCTCGAGCTTGCGCCCGAGCACGCCGCCCGCGGCATTCACGCGCTCGGCGCCGAACCGGAAGCCGGCCAGGTTGCCCTCGCCGATATAGGCGACGGGCCCGCTGGTGGGCTCGAGCACGCCGATCTTGATCGGGCCTGTTTGTGACCAACCCGGCCGCGTGATGACGAACGGGCCGGTCGCCACCGCGCCCACGGCCGCCCCGCCCTTGAGGAACTGCCTGCGGTTCAGCTTGCCGATCATGACTGCCTCCTTTCGAGCCTTTTCACCGCTCGCCTCGCCGCGCTCGTGCCTCCGGCAGCTCGGCCGCGTCTCGGCTCGCACTGCATGGTTAGACTTCGAGGTACTGCTTGCGCACCGATTCGCTGGCTTGGAGCTCGCGCATGGTCCCGCTGAAGACGATCTGCCCCTTGGACATGACATAGACCCGCTGGGCCAGCGCCAGCGCCGTTTCCATCGACTGCTCCACCAGCAGGACGGGCGTCCCGCTCTTGTGGACCGCGCCGAGGATCCGCTCCACCTGCTCGACGATCATGGGCGCGAGCCCCTCCGTGGGCTCGTCCACCAAAAGGAGCTCCGGATTGCCCATGAGGGTCCGGCCCATGGTGAGCATCTGCTGCTCCCCGCCCGAGAGCGTCCCCGCTCGCTGGTGCTCGCGCTCCTGGAGCCGTGGAAAAAACTCGTACACCCGCTCGGGCGTCCAATCTCCGTTCCGCGTCCCGCTCTTGATGCCCATCAGGAGATTCTCGCGCACCGTGATGGTGGGGAAAATGCGCCGCTCCTCGGGCACGTAGCCGAGCCCGAGCCGCGCGATCCGGTAGGGCGGCATGCCGGCGATCGGGGCGCCTTTGAAGGCCACGCGGCCCCGCGAGGGCGCCACGAGCCCCATGACGCTCTTGAGCGTGGTGGACTTGCCGACGCCGTTCCGGCCGAGGAGGCACACGATCTCGCCGGCGTCCACCTGAAGGCTCACGCCGTGGAGGATATGGGACTTGCCGTAGTGCGCGTGCAGGTCCTCAACGGCGAGCAGCACTGGCTTTCCTCCCCAGGTAGGCGCGCTTGACCTCGTCGTTGGCCCGGATCTCGTCGGGGGTGCCCGTGGCCAGGACGCGTCCGTAGTAGATGACGCTGATCCGGTCGGCCAGGTTGAAGACCACCTCCATGTCGTGCTCGACCATCACGAGCGTCCGGCCTTCGGTCACCTGGCGGATGAGCCCGACGGCCCGCCGCGTATCCTCGCTGTTGAGGCCGGCGGTGGGCTCGTCCAGCATGACCAAGTCCGGGCGCGTCGCCACGGTAAGCGCGATCTCCAGCTCGCGCTGGCCGCCGTAGGAGAGCGCGCTGGCGGGCACATCGCGCCGGTCGAGGAGGCCGACCATGCCGAGCACGTCCTCCGCCTCGCGGGTCACGTCGGCCTGCCGGTCGAGCAGGGACCAGACATCCAGGCGCATGTGGCGGCGCGAGAGCACGGCGCTCCGCACGTTCTGGAACACGGTGAGCCGCGGGAAGGTGTTGATGATCTGGAACGACCGCCCGACGCCCAGGCGCGCGATCGTGTGCGGCGACGCGCCCGTGATGTCGCGGCCCCGGTAGAGGACGTGGCCGTGCCGCGGGGCGTAACGGCCGGTGATGATGTTGAAGAGCGTGGATTTTCCCGCCCCGTTGGGCCCGATGACGGCGTGGCGCTCCCCCTCGCGGACTTCGAGATCGATCCCCGTCAGCACCTGCAGTCCGGAGAAATCGTGGTGGATGTCCCGCAGCTCGAGAGCGGTCACGTCCCCTCCTCCGCCTCGGTCCGGGTCCACAGCCGGCGGACCGGCCCGTCCCGGCCGAGAAGGCCGGTCAACCCCGTGTGGGCGTACATCACCATCAAGACGAAGAGCAGCCCGAGCAGAAACGGCCAGCGCTCCGTGGTGCGCGACAGCCAGTCCTGGAGCAGGAGGTAGACCGTCGCGCCGAGGAACGGCCCGAGAAAGCTGCGCGTGCCTCCGAGCACCGCCATGAAGACGACCTCGGTTCCGATGGGCAGGTCGAGCGACGTGGGCGAGATGAGGCGCTGGAAGGCGGCGAAGAGCCCTCCCGCCACGGCCGCGAGTGTCGCCGCCACGGTGAAGGCGATGAGCTTGGTGCCCATCACGCTGTAGCCAAGAAAGGCTGCGCGCTCGTCGTTCTCTCGCATCAGCAGCACGGCATTGCCGAGCGGCGTGCGGGTGAACCGCCAGGCCGCCCAGAGGCAGAGCAGGACCACGGTGAGGGCCAGCCAGTAGAAGTGGGCGGGCTGCCCCATCCGGAGCGTGCCGAGGCCCGGCAGGGTGATGTCCGGCACGGAAACGCTCAGCCCGTCGTCGCCGCGGGTGACATTCCGCCACTTGAGCGCGACCGCGTAGAGGAACTGGCTGAAGGCCAGGGTCAGCAGGGCGAAGTAGGTCCCGCGCAGCCGCACGCAGAAGAAGCCGATCACCACACCGCCGACCGCCCCCGCCAGCGCGCTCAGGCCGAGGGCGGCGATCAACGGCAGCCCAGCGATGTGCTTGAGGGTCAGCCCTACCGTATAGCCGCCGATCCCGAAGGTGGCCGCATGGCCGAAGGACAGGAGCCCCGCATAGCCGAACAGCAGATTGAACGAGACCGCGAAGAGACCGAAATAGAGCACCTCGATGGCCATCCGGAGCCGCACGACGTCCAGCGCCCACGGTAGTGCGTAGAGCGCGACCAGCATCGCCATGGTCAGGGCTCGATTGCTGTGACTCACCCCTTCTCCCCGAAGAGACCCTGGGGGCGAACGATCAGCACGACGGCCATCAACAGGAACTGGAAGACGAGGGCGAACTCCGGGAACCAGAGGATGCCGAACGACTGCAGCTCGCCGATCATGAGCGAGGCAAGCAGCGCGCCAAGAAGCGAGCCGAAGCCGCCGATCACGATCACCACGAACAGGTCGGTGAGGATCACCGCGCCCATGGAGGGGTCGGCCTGAAGAAACGGGGCGGCGATGACCCCGGCCACGGCGGCCAGCGCCGAGCCCGCCGTGAAAACGCCGAGGGAGACCAGCGGCGTGTTGATGCCGAGGGCCGCGACCATCTCCCCATCCGAGACGGCGGAGCGGATGACGATGCCGACGCGCGTCTTAAGCAGCGCCAGGGCCATCCCGATGCAGATCAGCGCGGACATGCCGAGGATGAAGAGCCGGTAGAGGGGATACTGGCTCCCCAGGAAGGGAATCGAGCCGCCGAGCCCGACCGGCACCGTGACCTGGAGCGGATTGCTGCCCCAGACCCAGCGGACGACCTCCCCGATCATGAAGAAGAGCCCGAAGGTCAGCAGCAGCTCATAGGCGTGACCGAAGGCGTGCGTGCGCCGCAGCAGGAAGCGCTCCACGAGGGCGCCGAGCGCCCCCACCACGAGCGGGGCCACCAGGAGCGACAGCCAGAAGTTGCCCGTCGCGTGGACGGTGCTGTAGGCCAGATATGCGCCGAGCATGTAGAAGCCGGCGTGGGCGATGTTGAGGATGCCCATCATGCCGAACACGAGGGTCAGCCCCGACGCCACCAGGAAGAGCAGCATGCCCGACACCACGCCGTGCATCGCCTGCGTGACGTAGACGCTCAGCGGGAACATGGCGCCGGATCCGCGAGCCCGCTTACGCGCACCGCTTGTTGCCCGTCTCCCGCTGCGCCTGAGCGATGTCGTCCCTGGAGATCCTGACGGGCCGCCCGATGTACGGAAAATCGTTCCCGAAGTAGCGGATCTCCTGTGGAATCCTCTCCGGCGGCATGACCTCGGCGACGTATCCCGGGGTCTGCATCTGATGGTCGCAGGCGCGCATCTCGACCTCGCCCCACGCCGCGTCGAATGTGGCGCCTTCCCAGGCTGTGATCAATCGCGCGGTGTCGAGGCTTCCCGCTTTCTTGATGACCTCGGCGAGCCACCGGACGCACTCGACATAGCGGCCCATGGTGAGATCCGGGACCCGCGACTCCAGCGGAGGATTCGGGTACCGCGCCCGCCATTTCTTGATGAACTCCCTGTTGGCGGGCGAGTCCACCGTCACGAGGTAGTCGGACGCGGTGACGTGCCCGATCGCGTCCGCGCCGATGGCCTGCAGGGTCGAGGGGTCGTTGAGAAAGAACGAGCCGACCTTCACGTTCCAGCCGAGCGCCCGGCCCTGCTGCAGCAGGAGCCGGAGGTCCTGGCCCCAATCCGACGTGATGACGACCTCGGCGCCCGACGCCCGGACCTTCGTGATGTACGGGGCGAAATCTTGTAGTCGTTGAAACGGATGATACTCTTCTCCGACGATGCTCTGGTTCGGCCGCTTGAGCGTCGCGAACTTTCTCTTGAATCCCGCTGTCGCCGACCGGCCGAAATTGTCATCCTCGCTGAGGAGGTAGATCTTCTCGTACGTCCGCGAGGCGAGCTTCGTGAAGTAGACGGCGAGCAGGGCGCTGTGCATCTCGGTGTTGACCGTGCAGCGGAACGTCGTGTCGAAAAACTCCTCACCGGTGAGCTCGACGGCCTCGCTCGTGGGAGTGAAGAAGATCTTCTTGTTCTGCGACGCGATCTGCGAGGCCGCTTTCCCCACGGTCGATCCGAGTCCGGTGAGGAAGTCGACCTTCTCCGCAAAGATCAGGTCGTTGGCGCGCCGCGTGGCGACATCGCCCTTCATCTCGCTGTCCGCCACCACGATCTCGAGCTTGCGGCCCAGCAGGCCGCCGGCGGCATTCACCTGTTCGACGGCGTAGCCCAGGGCCGCCACGTGCTTGTCGCCGACGTACTTCACGGGGCCGCTGCGCGGCTCGAGCACGCCGATCTTGATGGCGCCGGTCTGTGACCAGCCTGGGCGAACGATCACGGCCGGGCCGGCCAGAAGCACACCCGTGGCCGCTCCAGCCGTGAGGAATCTGCGTCTGGTCACAGGCTGATTCATGACGTGTCCTTTCGTCGGCTGGATCATGCTCCGCCGGTAGCGTGGCGGGAAAGTGCCGATGTGTCAAGCCAATGGGTCAAATGAACTAGAGCGGCGGCACTCCCGGCTGGCACAGAACGACAACCGTGCCGAGCTTGGTGCCGGCCTCGACAGCCGCGTGCGCTCTCGCTGTTTCGTCGAGGGGAAAGCGGCCGGCGATCGTGTGAATGCGCGGGCCGGTTTCGAGCCAGCGGATGATGTCCTGCTGCGCTTGGCGCCGGGCCTCGATGGCGAGCGTCGAGGCGGCCTTCACCCGATCACATTCTCAGCACGGTTGCCTGGAGTCCCCGCATGCCGGCGGCGTGCGCCAGGGCCGCGGGGAGCTCCTCGAGGCGGAAGGAGCGTACCTGGACCGCGGCCAGGTCGAGCAGGCCGGCGGCAGCCATCGCGACGAGCTTCGCCAGCGAGTCCTTCGGGTACATGAACTGGCCGACGATCGTGAGGTCGTTGATGACGAGCTCGCCGTAGCCAACCGGAAGGGGAACCGTCATGCTGCCCATGAGCGCCAGCCGACCGCCGCGACGGAGCGCGCGCATCGTGGCCACGGTGCTGCTGCTCTCTCCCGCCCGGCCGACCAGGTCGATCGCCGCATGCGCGCCGCCACCCGCCGCGTCGCGCAGCGCCGCCGCGTCGGCCGTCACGTCGCCGGTGAGCACCGCGATCGCGCCCCTCGGACCGAGGGCCGCGCCGATCGTGGCCAGCGTGGCCGCGTCACGGCCGGCGGCGACGACACGCGCGGCGCCCATGGCGGCCGCGAGGAGGGCGGCCGCGGAGCCGAAGTACCCCGTGGCTCCGTTGACGATGACGGTCTCGCCGGCCTCGAGCCCGATGCGGACGAAGCCTCCGTACGGGACCGTGAACTTTCCAAGCGTCGCCAGCCGCTCAGGCGCAAGGCCGTCACCGGCCGGCGTGAGCGCGCTGGCCGGCATCAGCGCATACTCGGCGAACGTGCCATCGGGCCACTGCTCCTGCACGGGCGCGGAGTCCGGGCCGATGCGGGTGAGCCCGATCAGGACCTGGGCCGGCTCGACGCCGCGCTCGTCGACGACAAAGTGCGGGTTGAGGACGACACGCTGGCCCGCGCGAAGGTGGAACACGGCGGGGCCGACCGCTTCGACGGTGCCGGCACCGTTGGTGCCCGGCGTGAAGGGATGGTCCGGAAAGCGATAGATCGTCGCGATCTTTCCCGCGAGCACGTCGCCCATGTAGCTCAGAACCGGCGCGGCCTCGAGCCTGACCAATGCCGCTCCTGGTCGAAGGCTCGGAACGGGCACGTCCTCCAGGCTGAGCCGCCCGCCGGCTCTCTCCAGACGCCATGCCCTCACGAGTGTCTATGGCTCCCGGGCTACGACGGGACGGCGGCTGGCTTTCTGGTAGAGGAGGCCGACGAGGAGCAGCACGACGCCCAGGACGAGCAGCGAGAGCATCCGGTACGCCGTCTTCACCGAGGCCATATCCACGAAGAAGACCTTCACGATGGTCAAGCCGAAGAGACAGAGGGCCGCGTAGCGAAGCGCCACCGAGCGGCGGAGGAAGCCCCAGGCCAGCGTCGCGGCGGCATAGACGGTCCAGAGAATCGAGAGCCCGAGCTGCATCCGCCACCGAAGCTCGCTCGTCTGCGCAGCCCTGGTCGTCCCCTGCGCGTCCTTGATGGCGACGTTGACGTAGCGCGTCCATGCCTGGCTCAGCACGAAGAGCAGCACCACCCCCGCCGCTCCCGACACCGCGCGCCCGACAGGTTGGGCGTGGCGCGCGTCCGAGGCGCCGAGCCAGGCCCCGGCCGCGGCCAGCGCGACACAGGCCAGCACCCGCATGAGCGTATAGGCGTTCACGAGCTCTCCGGCAAAGGCGCGCGCCATCGTGTCGTCGGCGCCGAGCGTCCGCGCAAGCACGGTGACAGCGGCCAGCGGCACGGCGACGACGAAGGCCGGAGCCGGCACGGCGCAGGCAAAGAATCCGAGCACCAGGAGCTGGGCGATGAGAAGCCCGGCGGCCCAGAGACCCGGCGGCTCGCGCCAGAGCAGCGCGGAGAGCGTCAGCGAGGCCAGCACCCACAGCGTGCTCCGGAGCCCCTCGCGGCTCAGGTTGAGGAGGTGGCCGGGCTGGAGCGCGAGCGCCAGCTGGCCCGCCAGCACGGTGGCAGCCACGGTCAGCAGGTGCGCGAGGAAGGTCGCGTTCCACACGGGCGTCCAGTACGGCGAGCCCCACGTGTCCACGCCGAGAACTCGGACGACCGCGAGGACGAGGGCGAGCGTGCCGCCCCACGCGGCCACGGGCGTGGCCAGGCGCGGCGCGACGGAGAGGAGCACGGCGCCCTCGGCGGCCCACGCGAGCGTGATCCACGGGCCCCTGAGCCCCAGCGGCATGGCGATCGTCAGGAAGACACACGCCACGCCCATGAGCACGCCCACCGTCGCGTCGTCGTCCTGGACGCGGCGGCGGTAGAAACCGGCCAGCACGGTATAGACAATGGCGAGCGCCATGGCCGCCGGCGCCTCGAGCAGCGGCCACCACCCCTCGAGCGTCACGTAGACGGCACAGAAGTACCCGGCCGCCGTGCCCGCGACGATCACGAGATCCACCTCGCCGATTCGCCCCCGCTGCCTCCATTCGCGGGCGAGCGGCGTCAGCAGGAAGAGCAGGAAGAGGCCTGAGAGCAGGACGAGCCGCGCGACAGGATAGGGCGGCTCGGGGTCACGCAGGAGAGTTGGCCACAGGAGCAGCACGGTGCCGGCCCATGCGAAGCGATTCAGCCCGCGCCAGGTGTGGTAGCGCGCGATGACCAGCACGAGGATGTCGAGAATGAAGAGGTAGCCCATCAGCTCGCGCTCTCGCGGCTCCTGCCGCGCCAGCAGCACCGGCGTGAGCAGGCCACCGAGCAGCGCGAGGACCGCGGTGACCTGGCGCTCGGAGACGACGGCGACCACGGTGCCCAGCACGGTCACGATGAACATCAGGGCGAAGGCGGCGCCGGCCGGGAGGAGGTTGTAGTAGGCGTGGCCGGCGTAGAGCGAGAGGTAGCAGAGGCCGAGGCCCAGGCCCGCCAGTCCTTCCGACAGGTACGGCACGTCGCGGCGACGGTGGAGCGCGAGTCCCGCGAGGAGCAGGCCGACGCCCGCCGCCAAGCCGAGACCGAGACGCGCGCGCGGACCGATCAGGTTGTTCTCGATCGACCACTTCACGAAGAAGGAGGCGGCGAAGAGGATGGCGATCACGCCGATCCACGTGGTCCAGCGCGCGCCGATCCGCTGCTCGAGGTCGAGACGCGGCGCCGGCACAGGTGCTGGCGGCGGCGCCTCGGCGTGGACGGCGGCGCCCTGAACGGCCTCCGGTGTCGCGTTCCATGCGGGAGACGGCAGGGGCTCGTGCGCCGACGGCGCGAGGTCCGTCGGCGCGGGAACGGGCGGGGCTTCAGGCTGGAGCGGCACGTCCCCGCGCTGCTGCTCGAGCGTCCAGACGCGGTAGAGCAGGTCGCGCACCCGCTCCTCGAGGCCTGCGATGCGCTCCGCCGGCGTCGGCTGGCCCGGGAGAGGCCGGCTGTCCCGCAGCACCTTGATCGCCACGATCAGCGCAGCCACGGATACCGCGAAGATCAGAAACAACATCTTGCGAGGAGCCTAGCACGCGAATTCCCGCAAGCGTCTCAAAAAGCCCTAAATGCACCGCATGCGAGGCGTACTCCTGTACGTTGAGCGTGCAGCCGAGGGCGCCCCAACATGCTTCCAGCTAAATGACGCAGCTGGGCCCTTATCGACGCCCTGCCGGGATATAATCGAGTTCCTTATGGACGCCCCGCTCGCCGGACTCCTCGTCGCCGACCTGACCCAGAATGTCGCCGGCCCGACGTGCACCCAGATTCTGGGTGACATGGGGGCCGAAGTGGTCAAGGTGGAGCGCCCCGGGCGAGGCGACGACGCCCGCGCCTGGGCGCCGCCCTACTGGGGCGACGAGAGCGCCACCTTCATGAGCGTCAACCGCAATAAGCGGAGTCTCGCGGTGGACATGAAGCAGGCTGATGGGCGAGCCATCCTCGAACGGCTTCTCGCCCGGGCCGACGTCTTCGTCCAGTCGCTGCGCGCCGGCGCCGTCGAGGAGCTGGGGGTCGCCTGGGAGCGCGCGCGCACGGTCAACCCGCGGCTCGTCTACTGTTCGGTCACCGCGTTCGGCACCGAGGGGCCGCTCGCCGGTCGCCCCGGCTATGACCCGCTCATGCAGGCGCTGGGCGGCATCATGTCCGTCAACGGGCATCCGGGCCAGCCGCCCGCGCGAGTGCCCGTGTCCATCGTGGACATGGGCACGGGCATGTGGGCCGCCATCGCGATCCTGGGGGCGCTGCGCGAGCGCGAGCGCACCGGCCGCGGCGCCCACGTGACGACGGCGCTGTACGAGACGGCGCTGGCCTGGAGCGTCTTTCAGATGAACCAGTACTTCAGCACGGGCGAGGTGCCGCAGCCCCAGGGCTCGGGCACCGCGATGATTTGCCCGTACGAGGCCTTCCCCACGCGTGATGCCTGGGTGATGATCGCCGCGGGCTCCGACACGCTCTTCGTCAAGGCCTCGCAGGCCTTAGGCGTCCGCGACCTGCCCGGGGATCCGCGCTTCAAGGACAACCCGAGGCGCGTCGCGCACCGCGCGGAGCTCGTCGACGCGCTCTCGGCCGTCACGCGCGCGCTCACGAGCGCTCAAGTGCTGGATCGCCTCCAGCGCGCGGGCGTGCCGTGCGCGCCCATCCTGACTCTCGACAAGGTCGCCGCCCACCCGCAGACCGAGGCAGGCGGCATGCTGATCCCGGCCAAGCACCCGCGTCTTCCCGACTACCGTGCCGTCGGCCTTCCCATCCGCTGGAACGGCGAGCGTCCCGGCGTCTCGCGGGTGCCCCCGCTCCTGGGCGAGCACACCGCGGAAGTCCTGGCCGAGCTGGGCTACGACCAGGCGTCCATCAACGAGCTCGCCTCGCGCCATGTCATCCAGCTATAAGACGCTCAACGTCAGCGCCTCGCCGGACGGTTACGTCGTCACGGTCGAGTTCAACCGGCCCGAGGTGCTCAACGCCATGAACACGGCCATGGGCGAGGACCTGCTGCGCTGCTTCGAGGCCTTGCAGTGGGACAAGGCGGCGCGCGTTGTCGTCCTCACCGGGTCGGGCACGAAGGCCTTTTGCGTGGGCGGCGACTTGAAGGAGCGCCAGGGCATGGCCGACGAGGTCTGGCGCGCCCAGCACGTGATCTTCGAAGCGGGCGCCGCGCGCGTGCTGCACTGCCCCGTGCCGGTGATCGCCGCGGTCGAGGGCTTCGCCATGGGCGGCGGCTGCGAGCTGGCCGTGCTCTCCGACTTCATCGTGGCGTCGGAGACGGCGGTGTTCGCCGTGCCCGAGGTGACGCTCGGCATCTTCCCGGGCATCGGCGGGACGCAGCTGCTCCCGCGCATCATCGGCGGGCCGCTCGCCAAGGAAATGATTTTCACCGGCCGCCGCGTGGCCGCCGCCGAGGCCAAGGCCATCGGCCTCGTGAATCACGTCGTCCCTGCCGGCCAGGCGCGCGCCAAGGCGCACGAGATCGCCGCCACGATCGCGGCCAACGGCCCCGTCGCGGTACGCCAGGCCAAGAAGGCCATCAACTGGGGCAGCGAGACCGACCTCGAGACCGGCATGGCGCTGGCCATCGAGGCCTACAACGTCACCGTCACGACCGAGGACAGACTCGAAGGCGTGCGGGCGTTCAACGAGAAGCGCAAGCCCAACTTCAAGGGGAAGTAATTACAACTTCTCCTCTCCCCTCTGGGGAGAGGCAGGGTGAGGGGTCCCGTATGCACGACATGTCATTCGCGCTGACGGAAGACCAGCGGGCCCTCAAGGCCGCCGTCCACGATCTCTGCAAGCAGTACCCGCCCGAGTATTGGCGCGACCTCGATGCCAAGCGGGAGTACCCCGACGCACTCGTCAACGACCTGACGAAGGCGGGCTACCTCGCGGTCCTGATCCCGCAGGAGTTCGGCGGTGCGGGGCTCGGCATCATGGAGGGCGCGCTGATCCTGGAAGAGATCAACCGCTCGGGCGGCAACGCCGCCGCCTGCCACGCGCAGATGTACATCATGGGCACGGTGCTGCGCCATGGCTCGGCGCAGCAGAAAAAGACGTACTTGCCCAAGATCGCGACGGGCGAGCTGAGGCTCCAGGCCTTCGGCGTCACGGAGCCCAACGCTGGCTCCGACACGACCAAGCTCCAGACGACGGCGATCCGCAAGGACGACACCTACGTGGTCAACGGCCAGAAGATGTTCATCTCGCGCGTGCTCCAGTCCGACCTCATGTTGCTCCTCGCGCGCACGACGCCCGTGGGCCACGTCAAGAAGAAGACGGACGGTCTCTCCGTCTTTCTGATTGACATCAGAGAAGCGAAAGGCAAGGGGCTCGACGTCCGGCCGCTCAAGATGATGATGAACCACTCGACCAACGCGCTCTTCTTCGACAACCTGGAGATCCCCGCCTCAAGCCTCATCGGCCAGGAGGGCAAGGGCTTCTCCTATATCCTCGACGGCATGAACGCCGAGCGCATCCTGGTCGCCTCGGACTCGCTCGGGGACGCCCGGTGGTTCATCGAGAAGGCCGTCGCCTACTCGAGCCAGCGCGTCATCTTCGGCAAGCCCATCGGCGCCAACCAGGGCGTCCAGTTCCCCATCGCCAAGGCGCACATGGCCATCGAGGCCGCCGATCTCATGCGCACCAAGGCGGCCAAGATGTTCGACGCCGGCATCCCCTGCGGCCCCGAGGCCAACATGGCCAAGTACCTGGGCTCGGAGGCGGCCATCGACGCCGGCAACGCCTGCATCGACTGCCACGGCGGCTACGGCTTCGCCGAGGAGTACGACGTCGAGCGCAAGTACCGCGAGTCGCGCCTCTACCGCGCGGCTCCGATCAACAACAACCTCATCATGGCCTATGTCGGGGAGCACGTCCTCGGCATGCCGCGCTCGTACTGAGGAGACTTCCATGAAGCTGCCCAAGCGCGTGACGGTTTGCGAGGTAGGGACGCGGGACGGGTTCCAGATCGAGCCCGACTTCATCCCGACCGAGCAGAAGATCGATGTCGTCAATCTCCTGTCGGCCGCCGGCATGCCCCGGATCGAAGTGACGTCCTTCGTCTCCCCCAAAGCCGTGCCGCAGCTCCGGGACGCCGAGGCCGTGATGGCGGGGATCACCCGCCGCGCGGGAACGCGCTACTCGGCGCTGGTGCCCAACGACAAGGGCGCCGTGCGGGCCGTGGACGCAGGCGTGGACGACCTCCACACCGTGCTCTCGGCCAGCGAGAGCCACAACCTCGCCAACGTCAACATGTCCATCGCCGAGTCGCTCGTCAAGCTCAAGGCGACGGCGGAAGTGGCGCACCGAGCCAACAAGCCCGTCTACTCGGGCATCTCCTGCTCCTTCGGCTGCCCCTTCGAGGGCGACGTGCCCGTCACCCAGCTCGAGTCCGTCGTCTCGCGCCTCGTGGATCTGGGCGCCAAGGGCATCGGCCTCGCCGACACGACCGGCATGGCGAATCCCGCTCAGGTCGGTCGAGTCCTCGAACACCTCATGCCGCGCTTTCCAAAAGTCGAGTGGACGCTCCACACCCACGACACGCGCGCCATGGCCATCCCGAACATCCTGGCCGCGATGGAGATGGGCGTGACCAACTTCGACGGCTCGATCGGCGGGCTCGGCGGCTGCCCCTTCGCTCCCGGCGCCTCGGGCAACGTCTGCACAGAAGACCTCCTCCACTGTCTCCTGGCCATGGGCGTCGAGACGGGCATAGACCTCGACGCGCTGATCGCCGTCTCGAAGCGCGTGCAGGAGATCGTCGGGCGCGCGCTGCCCGGGCAGATCGTCAAGGCGGGCAAGTGGACCCGGCGCTATCCGCTGCCCGACGGCGTCCAGTCCCGCCTCACGCCGCGATGAGCATGAACCTTCACCCCTCACCCCTGCCCTCTCCCCACCGAGAGGAGAATGAACCTTCACCCCTCACCCCTACCCTCTCCCCTGAGGGGAGAGGGAGTACTCGAATCCCTCTCCCCCACCGGGGGAGAGGGCAGGGTGAGGGGTCGGACCTGACATGACCAAGCGGGCGCAGCAGATGCTGCGTCTCATGGACCGGGCCGTGACCCAGTGGCACATCCCGATCATTGGCAAGGAAAAGGGCCGCGTGATCAAGCGGCTCCTCGCCAAGCACGGGCCCACGCGCGGCATCGAGGTCGGCTCGCTCTTCGGCTACTCGGCGATCCTCCTCGCCGGCAGCATGCCGCGCGGCGGCCATCTCACCTGCATCGAGAACAACGCGTACCTCGCCAGGTTTTGCCAGTCGAACGCCGAGCACGCCGGGCTCAAGGGCCGCGTCAAGGTGGTCGTGGGTGACGCGCTCCGCGTCCTGCCCTTCCTGCGCGGGCCGGTGGACCTCATGCTGCTCGACGCGCAGAAGGCAGACTACCTCGACTACCTCAAGGCCGTCGAGCCGCGCCTCGTCAAGGATGCCCTCATCATCGCGGACAATACCGGCATCTACCGCCGTGATGTCAAGCCGTACCTCGCCCACGTGCGGGGCGGCGGTCCGTACACGAGCCGGGAATACGACTTCGGCTTCGACTGCATGGAAGTTTCCATGTTCAAGGGGTAGCGCATGTTCGGCGAGCGCCACGACCCCGAGTTCCTCAAGCACCTCTTCGAGCGCACGGAGATCCTGCGCAAGCCCGTCATTGGCATCATCGCCGGCTACCACGTGCTGCCCTACATCCTCGTCGGCCCGCAGGAGGAACAGCCGCACCGCTCGGTCGAGATCCGCGGCAAGATCAAGGTCTCGCCGCGCCTGGTGCTGGCGCCGGGGCGCTCAGGGCAGACGTACGGCGATCTCTTCAAGGAGCACGAGGTGATGGACGAGACGCTCGTGGCACGCGTCTTCTCCTTCATGTACTCCTCGCGCCACCAGGTGATGCTCGAGAGCGAGGATCTCAACATCCTGCGCTCGGATCGCGACCCGCAGGCCCAGATCGAGCGCGCCATGGACGAGCTGGCCATGCGCGAGGTGATCAACACCGGCGTGATCATGGCGCCCAACGTGCGCTTCTATCCCGTCTCCCTCGACCGCTTCATCACCGAGATCCTCGACCAGGAGTTCCGGCCCTAAGCGGCCGCGATGCCCTCCCGCGACGAGTACCTGCGGCAGCCGCTCGAGCGCCGGCTCGCAAGGCTGGCGCGCACCCCCGACGAGCTCGCCGACGCGATTCGTGGCCGGCCGGACGCCTCGCTATCTCGGCGTCCGGACGCGGCCAACTGGTCCGCGACCGAGATCATGTGCCACCTGCGCGACGTGGAGGAGTTGTTCCGGATTCGCTTTCACACGATTCTCGCGCTGGACGAGCCGAAGATCCTCACGTTGAGCGCCGATCCCGAGGACCTCGCGGCCTGGGGCATCCGCGGTCCGGTGGCACATCCGCTCGATCCCGACCGCTGGGCCGATGACCGGCTGTACTCGCGCGACGATCCCGGCCACGCGCTCACCGGCTTCCGCCGCCAGCGCCGGGACACGCTCGCCCTCCTGACTTCGCTCTCGGATGAGCAGTGGCTCCGTGGCGGCATCCATTCGCGGCGCGGCCGCCTCACCCTCGCGGATTGGGTGGCGAGCCTCGCCTCGCACGACGACAATCACGTGGACCAGCTGAGACGCGCCCTCGATGGCCGGCCCTGAGCGCCTGCGCGCCGAGGAGCTCACTGCCGACAGCGCGCGCGCCCATCGGCCCTCTCTCGTAGCGCTGCTTCAGGATGTCGTGGAGGGGGGTGCGTCGGTGGGCTTCCTGCCACCGCTCGGGGCCGGCGAAGCAGCCGCATACTGGGAAAGCGTATCGCTGGCGCTCAAGGGCGGCCGACGGCTCTGGATCGCGCGCGATGCCGATGGCGGCATCGTCGGCACCGTGCAGTTGGACCTCGAGCGGCGCGCGAACGGCGATCACCGCGCAGAGGTCACGAAGCTCATGGTCGTGACGTCGGCCCGGCGCCGCGGCGTCGGCCGCATGCTGATGGAGGCCGCGGAGGCCGGAGCGCGGGAACTCGGGCGCACCACGCTCGTGCTCGACACGCGGCAGGGCGACTCCTCGGAGGCGCTCTACCGCGGCATGGGGTGGCAGCCGGCCGGCGTGATTCCCCGCTACGCGCGGAGCGCCGACGGCACGCTCCACGCCACCGTCTTCTACTACAAGCTCCTCGACCCCCTCACCGGGGAGCGGGGTTAGCGCGATGCGCGGGTACCTGGTCTCGCGGCTGGCCCAGACGGCGCTCGTGGTGTTCCTGTCGCTGACGGCCGTGTTCTTCCTCGTGCGGCTGTCCGGCGACCCGGTGCTGCTCTTCCTGCCGATGGACATCCAGGCCAAGGACGTGAACGAGTTCCGGCAGCGTCTCGGCTTCAACGATCCGCTCACCGTCCAGTACGCGCGCTTCATCACCGGCGCCGTGCGCGGCGACTTCGGCGAGTCGCTCCGGTACAAGCGCGACGCGTTCGACCTCGTCCTCGAGCGCCTGCCGGCCACGCTCGAGCTCGGCGTGACGGCGCTCCTGCTCACTTTCTGCCTCGCCATCCCGGTCGGCGTCCTCTCGGCCACGCGGCGAGGTACCGTGTTCGACTACGTCGGCATGGGCGCGGCTGTCCTCGGTCAGGCGATCCCGGGCTTCTGGCTTGGGCTCATGCTGATCTATGTCTTCTCCGTGCGCCTCGGCTGGCTGCCGACGGGCGGCATGGGCGGCCCGGCCAACTTCGTCATGCCGTGCGTGGTGCTCGCGTCCTTCTACGCGGCGCGCATCGCTCGGCTCACGCGCTCGTCGGTGCTCGACACGCTGAACGAGGAGTACGTGCTCACGGCGCGGGCCAAGGGACTCTCGGAGTGGATCGTCATCGGCAAGCACACGCTCAAGAACTCGGCCATCCCGATCGTGACGTTGGCAGGGCTCGAGACGGGCCAGCTCCTGGGCGGCGCCGTCATCACCGAGACGATCTTCGCGTGGCCGGGGCTCGGGCGCCTGACCGTCCAGGCGCTCCTGAACCGCGACTTCCCCGTGGTGCTCGCCGCCGTCTCCGTCATCTCGGTCACCTACACGCTGATCAACCTCGCCGTGGACTTTCTCTACGCATGGCTCGACCCGCGCACGCGCCGCGAGGTGGCCCTGTGAGCGGCGCCGGGCTCCGGCGCAACGGCCTCGGCGTGCTCGGCCTGGCGCTCGCGGGACTGGCGGTGCTGGCGGCGCTCGCCGCACCGCTGCTGGCTCCGCACGATCCGGTCAAGGGCGACTTCAGCCAGGGCCTCAAGCCGCCGGGCACGCCGGGGCACCTGCTCGGCACGGACCAGCTCGGCCGCGACACGCTCTCGCGCGTCCTCTACGGCGCGCGCGTCGCGCTCTTCATCGGGCTCTGCACCGTGCTGCTGACGGCCATCGTCGGCGGCCTGCTCGGGCTCGTCGCGGGCTTCTTCGGCGGCTGGCCCGGCCAGGCGCTGATGCGCCTCTGCGACGTGCAGCTTTCCTTCCCCTTCATCCTGCTGGCGCTCACGATCAACGCCATCGTGGGGCTGGGGCTGCGCAACATCATCATCAGCCTGGCGGCGGCCGGCTGGGTCGTCTATGCTCGCGTGGTGCGCGGCGAGGTCCTCTCGGTGAAGCAGCGCGACTACGTCCAGGCGGCTTCGGCGCTTGGCACGGGACGCGCCCGCATCCTGTTCCGCCACGTCCTGCCGAACGTCGCGCCGTCCATCATCATCGTGGCGAGCCTGCAGTTCTCGCAGTTCATCGTGGCGGAGGCGGCCATCTCCTTCCTCGGCTTCGGGGTACAGCCGCCGACGCCGGCCTGGGGCAGCATGCTGTCGGAGAGTCGGGACTTCCTCTACATCGCGTGGTGGCTCGCGGCATTCCCGGGCGCCGCGCTCGCGCTGACGGCGCTGGGCATCAATCTCGTCGGGGACTGGCTGCGCGACGTCCTCGACCCGAAGTTTCGGGTGTAGGATCGGCCGCGATGGCTGGCGCCGTCGCGATCAGGAGGGGCCGTCCGGAGGACGTCGGGCCGGTGCTGGAACTCTGGGCGCGGGCCGGCGCCACGCCGAAGCCCACCGACACGCCGGAAGGCCTGGCGCAGCTGCTGGCGTCGCCCCAGTCCATCCTGCTGCTGGCGGAGGCCGACGGCCGGCTCGCCGGCACAGTCATTGGCGGATGGGACGGCTGGCGGGGTAATATCTACCGGCTCGCGGTGGTGCCGGAATACCGCCGCCGCGGCATAGCCAGCGCCCTCATGGGCGAGGTGGACGCGGCGCTCCAGGCCATGGGCGCGCGGAGGATCACCGCCCTGGTCGAGCGCGATCACCCGTGGGCCGTCGGCTTCTGGAACGCCCTCGAGCGCGCCGGCTATTGGTACGACCCGACGATGACACGCTACGTGAAGAGCTCCCAAGAACTCTAGGAACGAGGAGGACCGCTTGATGCGATTCCTGAAATCCCTCGCCGCGCTCACGACAGTCCTGGCCCTGGCGCTCCCCGCCGCGGCCCAGGAACGCATGAAGGCCGAAGAGGTGGTGGTCGCCTTCGCCGCCGAGCCGCGGACGCTCCTGCCGAACACCATCGTGGACTGGACCACCAACAACATGGTCGAGCACATGTATGACCGGCTGGTGGACCGCGACCCCAAGACCTACAAGCCGATTCCCATGCTGGCGACTTCGTGGAAGGTCGTGGACAACACCACGTGGGAGTTCTCGCTCCGCTCGGGCGTCAAGTTCCACAACGGCGAGCCCTTCGACGCCCAGAGCGTCAAGGCCTCGCTCGACTACATCAAGGATCCCGCCAACAAGACACACTACGCCCCGCGCTGGACGCTCGTGAAGGATGTCCAGATCGTCGACCCCCACACGGTGCGCTTCATCACCGAGAAGCCGTGGCCGGGGCTCATCGACCGCATCTCGCTGGGCGACATGCTGATGATGCCCCCCAAGGCGCTGAAGGCCGAGGGGGCGAAGGGGCTTCTCGCCAAGCCCGCCGGCACCGGGCCCTTCAAGTTCTCCCAGTGGGTGCGGGACGAGAAGCTGGTCGTCGTGCGCAACGACGACTACTGGAAGGGCAAGCCCGAGCTGAAGAAAGTCACGTTCCGGTTCATCCCGGAGTTCAGCGCGCGGCTGGCCGCCCTCCTCGCCGGCGAGATCGACATCATGAAGGACGTGCCGCCGCACGCCGTCGATCTGGTGGACCGGAGCGGCAAGGTCACCGTGCGCGCGACGGTCTCCTCGCGCATCAACTACCTGGCGCTCGTCACGCTCAAGCCGGGGCCGATGCAGGACATCCGCGTGCGTCAGGCCATCAGCCACGCGGTCAATGTGGACGAGCTGATCCAGCAGGTGCTGCGCGGGCGGGCCAGCAAGATGTGCGGCCCGCTGTCGCCGATCAACGTGGATTACTCGCCCAAGGCCCAGTGCCTCAAATACGACGTCAAGCAGGCCCAGGCCCTCTTCAAGGAGGCGGGCGTGGACCCGAAGACGCTGACGCTCACGCTCGACACGCCCTCGGGGCGCTATCCGCTCGACAAGGACATCTCGCAGGCCATCGCCGCCCAGCTCGGCCGCCTCGGCATCACGGTCAACGTGGTCGTGAACGAGTGGGGCACGCACCTCGACAAGATCAAGAACCGCACGACGGGCGACATGTTCTTCCTCGGCTGGGGCCCTGCGCTCGACGCGCAGAACACCATCGAGCAGCTCTTCCAGGGCACGATGACCTACTCCTCCTACGGCGGCAACAAGCTGATCGAGGACAAGATCGCCACGGCCATCACCATCGTCGACCCCAGGAAGCGGCTCGAGGCCTGGGCCGAGCTCCAGCAGGTGGTCGCCCTCGAGTCCCCCTGGGTCTTCCTCTGGCAACAGCACGACCTGTACGGGGTCGCCAACTGGATCGACTGGCAGCCGCGCGCCGACGAGAAGGTGTGGATGTACGAGGCCAAGATCGCGAAGAAGTAAGGAGGCGCCCATGCCCATCACGGTGCTGATGAACGCGTCCTGATCGACTGCACGGGCAAGGAGCCCGTGGACGGCGCCGCGGTCGTCCTGGAAGGCGAGCGCATCAAGGACGTCATCCGCTCCGGCAAGGTCGGCCCGCTCAAGGGCAAGGTCGAGACCCTCGACCTCAAGGGCCGGACGCTCATGCCGGGTCGCACCGACGCCCACGTCCACGTCTGTGCCGTCGAGGGCAACATCGCCGAGCAGCACCGCTATAACCCGCCGAGCCTGATCGGGGCCAAGACGCTCCGGCGCATCGAGCAGGCGCTCCAGCAGGGCTTCACGACGGTGCGCGACGCGGGCGGCGCCGACTACGGCTTCCGCGAGACAGTCTCCACGGGCCTGTACCCAGGTCCGCGCATGCTGGTCTCAGGCCGCGTGCTCTCGCAGACGGGCGGTCACGGCGACAAGCGCCGGCGCGCCGAGTGGATCGAGCCCATCGACTGCTGCTACGGGATGATCGGGGTCATCGCCGACGGGTCCGACGAAGTGCGCAAGGCCGCGCGCGAGCAGCTGCGCCGCGACGTGGACCAGATCAAGATCATGGCCTCCGGCAGCGCCATGTCCCCGTCCGACGAGCTGGACACGACCCAGTACACCCTCGAGGAGATGCGCGCCGCGGTCGAGGAGGCGCGCGCCGTGGGCAAGTACGTGCTCGCCCACGCGTACTCCGGCTCGGCCGTGCGCGTCGCGCTCCAGGCGGGCGTGCGCTGCATCGAGCACGGCAACCTGATCGACGAGGCGGGCGCTAGGGAGATCAAGAAGGCCGGCGCCTACCTCGTGCCGACCATGGTCACGTACGAGGCGATCGCGCGAGAGGGCAAGAGCTACGGCATCACCGAGCACCAGATCCAGAAGATCAACATGGCCCGCGAGAAGAGCGTCGAGGGGCTGACGCACGCCTATCGGGCCGGCTGCAAGATCGGCTCGGGCTCCGATCTCCTCGGCGACATGCAGGCGCAGCGCACGGTGGAGCTCGAGCTGAAGGGCCAGGTGATGAAGCCGATGGAAGTGCGGCTCTCGGCCACGCGCGTCAACGCCGAGATCTTCCGGATGGAACACGAGATCGGCACGGTGGAGCCGGGAAAATATGCCGACCTGATCGCGGTCAAGGGCAACCCGCTCAAGGATCTGCGGGTCTTCCAGAACGCGGACAACCTCCACCTCATCATGAAGGGCGGGAGCGCGTACAAGCAGACGTTGTGACCGCCTATCTGGTGAACCGGGCCTGAGCGGGTGCAATCCGATTACGGGATCGGGTCAAGGAACGGTGTCTCCGGGTCGCTGACGTAAAAGATCACGAGTCGCAACGGCCCAGAGCTACTGCGATTGTAACCAGTCATCTTCACGTTCGGCGGTTCCACGAACGCTTGACCGGCTTTCACCGTGATTGGTGGACGCCCCTCCGGCTCCAGCGTGAATGCGCCCTCCAGGATGAACACCGTGACCGGGAATCGGTGCGTGTGATACACCGTCTTGTCGCCCGGCTTGAGGCTTGCCGCTAGGACGCGTACCTCCTGTTTCTCTCCCTTGGGCATGCCCGCTACGGTTTCTTTCAAAAGTAACTCGGGTCTAGCGGGGCCTTGCCCTTGAGCCATCAACGGCAATCCAATGAATAGGCCCACGAGTGCGAGGCTGAGTCTTGTCGACATGTTCATACGCCGTCTCCCTATGGCTGTGTTATGGAACCGGCATTCGCTGCCTCTGCGATCTGCGCCGCGTGCTCCTCCGCATGCTCGCCCATCCGCCGGGCGAGGAACTCGATCGACATGACGCCGAGTGACGGATGACGACCTTCGCGCGCCCAGTCGGCATCGGGCAGCGTCTGAAGCAGACGCGCGAGTTGCTCGTGCTCAGCGACGATTGTCGCGAGGAGGTCTCCGACTGCCTCGCCGCGGGCGAGGCTGGCGCGACGATACCCCTCCTCGTCGAAGTCGGCGAAGACGGGACTGCCCTCGTACAGGAGCCGCCGGATCCGGAGCCCGTGGACATGGACGACGACGTCGCGCAGGTGGGTCAGCGTCTCCAGTGCCGACCACTCCCCGTCCCGGGGCGAACGGCCGAGCCGGCCTGGCGGCGCGGCCTCCACAACGCGCAGGACGACGCCGGCCGACGACCGCATTCGCTCGAGGATCGTTCGGTGGTCAGGAGTCATGTTGCCTCCTCGAGGGTTACTTCGCCCTCCGCGGCGCGCCTTGCAGCAGCTCCGCAAAATCCTGCTTCCAGAATATCGCCTGGGCGGTGGTGCCGTGGCCGGCGGTCATAGCCGAGGCCCGATGGTGGCGGCCTCAGGTGAGGTGACGACCGGGATGACTTCGAAGTCGACGATGTCCTCCCAGCGGCGCATCCACTGCTCCTGAACTCGAAGACGACGTCACGGCCAGGCGTATAACCAAGCTCGCGCAGCCCCTCGACGAGCTCCCGATCGAAGCGATTCGTTGCCGGATCGAAGTTGGAACTGACCGGATACAGGAGTCCGACGCGCACGACCCGTCCTGGCGGTGCCCCGAACGAGGCGGAAGCGAGCACAAGGATGCCAACGATGAAACCGAGGCACGAGATCTTTCGCCTGATGCCACGGCGTCCCCCTTCCGCATTGTAGCGGCTCTACCAATCTTCATCGTGGTGCGTCTACCGCCCGCGCTCAGCGGCCGGGGCGAGGGTCGCGAGCCCGATCCCCTACGGCGCTGGGTTCGCCATCAGGTGCGACGTTGCCACCGGGGCGGGTCTCGTTTCGCGTGCATGCAGGCCACGATGACGATGGTGTCGCCGTAAATGCGGTAGCAAAGGCCATAGGGAAATCGCCTGGGGATAAGAGCGCGGCGCGTATCCCGGTGCAGGACCGGGAAAGCTTCTGGGTCTTCGAGCACTCGGTCGCGCAGCAATCTCAGCGCCGCCAAGAATCCTTCACCCAGCCCCGGCCGTCGCGACCTGTACCATCGAAAGGCGTCCTCGATGTCACCGGCAGCTGGCGGTCGGACGATGACGTGCTTCACCGATCCTGGTCGCGAATCCGCCCAACGACATCGTTCCAGGGTATTCCGACCGGACCGTCGCGGTCCAAATCGTCCAAGCGCCGGTCGAGTTCTCCGCGCTGGGCGTCTGTGGGTGGAATCGCCTCGGGCGTAGCCGCGAGGCTGTCCCACAGTTCTTCCAGCAAGTCGAGCCGCTGTTTCGGTGTCAGCGATGCGATGTCCACCCCGCGCTTACTCATGCCTGAAGTATAACCCCACGCTAGTCCGTTCGCGGTATGGCGAACGCGCGGTATCAGCCGCGGCCGCAGTCCATCGGCTGCATGCCGGGGTTAGCCAGCCGTCATTTCGCCGGCACCCAGCCTCGAACGATCGCGCGTACAGCGCTAGCACCGGCACGGTGCCGCCGACGCCGAGCTGATTGACCGCGATGAGCACGCAGATCCAGACGAGGACGCGGTCGGGGCGCGATCGCATGACCGGCATTGTGCTATGGTCACGGCCGGACGACATGACCAGATTCGGGATCTCGCTTCCTACTGGAATCGGTGGCGGGCCGCCGTTCCGCGCCTCGAGCCTGGCTGACGCGGCGCGGGGTATCGAGGCCGCCGGCTTCGAGAGCGCGTGGACCTTCGACTCCGTCGGCCGCGGCACGCTCCGCCCCGACCCGCTCATGGCCCTCGCCGTCGTCGCCACCGTCACGCGCGCCATCGAGTTGGGGACGGGAGTGCTTCAGGTGCCGCTGCGCAACCCGGTCGAGCTGGCTCAGCGGGTTTTGACCGTGCACCTGGTGTCAGGCGGCCGGTTCCGGTTCGGCGTGGGCGCCGGGTCCACGGCCGCGGATTTCGCCGCGCTCGGCGTCGATTTCGAGTCGCGCTTCCGTCGTCTCGGCGAGTCTCTCGCCATCATGCGCCGCCTGTGGGCCGGCGAGACTGTCGGCGGGGCCTCGCTGGCGCCCGTCTGGCCCGCGGTGCTGGGCGGCCCGCCGGTGCTGATCGGCTCCTGGGCGGGCTCGAAATGGATCGAGCGGGCGGCCCGCGAGTTCGACGGCTGGATCGGCTCGGGCGGCCGCAGCAGCTGGCGGGCGCTGCGCGAAGGGATAGCGCGCTTCCGCAACCTCGGCGGCAAACGCGCCGTCGTCACCAACGTGCGGGTAGCGCTCGACAGCACCACTCCGAGCCCGGACGGTCCCGACGATCCGTGCGACCTCAAGTGCCCGCGCGACGTTGCCCGTGACCGCCTGCATCGCCTCCGCGAGTTGGGCTTCGACGATATCGTGCTCGCCCCCGGCCGGCACGAGGCCGAGCCCCTCCTCGAGCTGCGCGAGCTGGCGCAGAGCTCCCGCTGAGCTTCTACACCAGCAGCTCGCGGGCGACGCCCCGCAGGTCCATTTCGAATTCCAGGCCCTGGATCGGTGGCAGGCTGGGAAACCAGCGGACGCCATGGATCGCGGCAGGACCGGCCTGCGGCAGGATCTCGTGCTGGACGACCTCGTGGATAGGCTGGACGGCGTACACGTCGATCGCGGTCACCCGATCCCACGTGCCGCCGACGGCCCGCAGGCGCTCCTGCATGATGGTCATGACGAAGCGGGCCTTCTCGCGCATGGCGTCCGGCGACGTATCGCCGTGGCGGACGATGCCGTCGGCGCCCTTCCCGCGCTCGCGCATCTCGCCGGCACCCGCCACCACGAAGGTCGGCGCCGGCGTCGTGCCGGCGACAGTGTAGGAGAAGGCGTAGAGCGACGGCTCGCGCGGCGCTCCCGCGACCGGGCAGACGTTGGTGCGCGGGATGGGGTTGTCGTCGCCGACCAGGATCTTCCACTCCGTCAGCAGCGCGCGATAACCCTGGTTGAAGTCGTCGAAGCCGCCGAAGGTGAACGGCGCCGGGCTGCGCAGCTCGATGCCGCACAGCGCCTCGCGCGGCCGCCCCGCCTCGCGCAGGTGACGGTCGATGCGCGCGAAGCCGTCGCGCCACGGCACGGGCGTACCAAGCGTCGCGTGGACGATCTCCCAGCCGGCGATCGCCACCACCCCCGACGAGAACGCGCTGATGCCAGGCAGGAATTGATAGCCGCCGGTCGGAATGTCACGCAGCATTGGTGCTCCTTTTCATCCCGTCTACGCTCTCACAGTGTAAGGGCATCCGTCATCGGGAAATCTTATCGGATCCCGCGTTGCTCGGACTCTTCGCCCTTGAACTACAAGAAGTAAACTGAGTGCGGGGTCAGGTCTTGCAAACCGACAAATCGAGGTTGGAAAGCAAGACCTGACCCCGGTTTCTCAGTCGAGCTCGATCTCGGCGCTCATCGCGATCGTGCCCTCCGGCGTCGCCGCCCAGAGCTGGGCGGCGCGCCCGTCGGCGGTGGGCCGGCCGCGGAGCTCGAACGGCACCGTGTCGAAGAGCGGCGCGCGCGCTTGGGTCGCGTACGACCGCAGAGTCCGGCCCGGGTTGCAGTCGCGCGCGAAGTCGATGAGCAGCGTCGTGGTGAGCGGACCGTGGACGACCAGGCCCGGGTAGCCTTCGGTCTCCGTCGCCCAGGTGCGGTCGTAGTGAATGCGATGGCTGTTGAAGGTCAGGGCCGAGAAGCGGAAGAGGAGAACCGGATCGGGGGTCACGCTGCGCCGCCACGGCACGTCGGCCGGCGCCGGCTCCCGGCGCGGCGACTGGTTGCGCAGGCCGGCCTTGACCTCCTCGCGGAACACCGTGCGGCGCTCCTCCTCGATGGCGAGGCCCTCGGGGCCGAAGACGCGGCTCGAGACGGTCGCGAAGACGAGCGTGCCCGTGCCGCCGCTCTTGATGCTGATGTCGGCCAGCTCCGTCTCGCGCCGGACGGCGTCGCCGATCCGCAGGGGGCGGTGGAAGCGCACGCTCTCGCCGGCGAACATGCGCCGCGGCAGCGGCATCGCCGGCACCACGCCGGCGTCGCGCGGGCTACCGTCGGGCCGCAGCTCATCGGGTCCGAAGCGCGGCAGGAAATAGAGCGCGAGCCACGCGGGCGGCAGCGCATCGCCGGGCCCAAGCTCGGCGTCCGCGCGCCCCAGCGCCAGCCGCAGCAGGTTGGGGGGCCCCGGGTGAATCACGTCGGTCGCGGTCAGCCGCCGTCCGATGTGGGTCCTCAAGTCGTCGATGCTGAGCGCGGTCGTCGCCATGGTCATCCTCCGTGTTCACCGTATTTCTTGCCGAGCTCTTCTTCCCAGCGCAGGTACTGGATGGCTTCGGCCCAGGTGCGGTCCGTCCCCATGGTCAAGACGTCTTTGGGCGGGTTCATCACGCCGCTGAGGCCGCGCTCCACGGGCAGTCCAGCCCGAAGCCACGCCTGCATCCCATCGGCGAGCACGGCGACGCGCGGATACCCCAGCGCCCTGAGCGTCGCTCCCGCCAGGACTGAGTTGAGGCCGTTGCCGCACGTCACGACGAGGGCCGTCTCCCTCGACGGTGCTACGTCGCCGATCGCCAGCTCCAGCCATCCGCGCGGCACCCACCGCGACCCGGGTACATGCCCATTGCTGAACTCGCGGCTCGTGTCCACGAAGATCACCAGCGGCGCGTGTGATGCTGTACGGCGGCCGTCCAGGCCGGCCGGATCCAGGAGCTCGACCTGGGCCTTGGCGACTTCGTACCCAGCCGGCAGTGCGCCCCCGATTCCCTCGTCGTACCCCCGCGGCCCGCTCGGAACCGCACTCTTCGCGAGCGCCTGCCCTGCGGCAACCCAGGCCGTCGTACCCCCGTCAACCACGTGGACATTGGGGAAGCCCATCTGTCTGTACCAGGACGCGGCGACCGTCGCCCGCACGCGTCCGTCGCAGGCAAAGACCACCTGGCCGTTTTTCACCGCAACGAGGTCGTCCGCGCGCTGCACGGCCTGGCCGCCCGGGAACCACTGAAAGCCCGGGATGTGCCCCCGGGCGTATTCGTCCGAAGTCCGGACGTCGATCAGGTACACGTTCTCGCGATCGGCTCGGGCCATCAGCTCCCGAAGGGCGGGAACCGAAAGCGACCGCACGCCGTCTTCGGCCGCGATGCGCGCGGCGAAGGCTCCGGCTTTGGCCAATGCCGCCGGCGACGGGGCCGGCAGCTCGAGGCGCGTGGAGCCCCTCTCGAGATCGAGGCCCGCCATCATCCAGCCCATGGTGCCGTTGCGCAGGTCGAAGACGTTCCGGTACCCCATGCGCTGAAGCAGCCGGGCGCCGACGATGCTGCGCGTCCGGCCGGCGCAGTGCACGACGATGGTCGCGTCGGGGTCGGAAGCGAGGTCGGCAATGTGCAGGGCGACTTCCCCGTTGGGAGCGCTGCGGCCGCCGGGGATGGTGGCGCGCCTATGCTCCTCGGGCGTCCGCGAGTCGAGCAGGACGATCTTCTCGCCTCGCTGCTGTCGAGCGTGCAGCTCCTCCGGGTGCATCTCGGCGACGTGGTGCAGGACCTGCATCTTCTCGCCGAAGTCCTTGCTCGGAACGTTGACACCCCACTCGGTCGGGTAGCCTTCCGTCGTCCACCGATTGATGCCGCCCTCGAGGACGCTGACCTGGCGGAACCCCATGCTCTCGAGCGTCGCCGCAGCCAGCGACGCCCGGCGGCCGTCGTCGTCGCACACGATCACCCGCGTGCCATTGAACGGCACCAGCCGCGGCATGCGAAACTCGAGCTGCCGGCGCGGGACGAGGCTCGAGCCAGGAATATGCGCGTCGTTGTACTCGCCGGGGTCGCGGACGTCGATCACGGCGCACGTGGCCTGCGCGCCGAGCAGTAATCTGAGGGCCGCCGCCGTCATCGTACGTGCCATAGAAGGGAACTCTATCACTCCGCGGGTACGGCCGCGACGGCCCGCTCGTCGGCGGACCCCTTCAGCTCGGCCCGCTCCGCACGGTTGCGGTGCATGAAGAAGATCAGCAGCACGAGGCCGGCGTACATGACGGCGAGCAAGCGGAAATCGTCCATGAACGCGAGGACCTGGGCCTGGGCCTGCGTCTCCCGGTACAGCATGACAACCGCCTGCTGGCCCGCGGTGATGGCGTCGGCTCCCTGCCCCTGGAAATGCTGGGTCCACACTCGCAGGCGCTCGGTCGTCTCCGGGGCCCAGACGTGCGCGTTGGCGACGAGGACCGATTGGTGCATTTGCGCCCGCCGGGTCAGCAGAGTGGTCGAGATGGCCACCCCGGCGCTCCCGCCGATATTGCGGACCACGCTGAAGAGAGCGGTCGCGTTGGGGAGGTGCCGGATGGGGATCGACGCGAAGGCCAGCATCTGGAGCGGCACGAAGATACAGCCCATTCCCACCCCCTGGATGAGGCGCGGCAGGGCAAGCGACCAGAAGTCGATGCTCAGGGTGACGTTCGACATCATGAACGTCGCCAGCCCGTTCATGAGCACGCCGAACGAGAGCACGATCCGCTGATCGAAGCGGTTCACGAGATATCCCACGACCAGCAGCATCACGGCTTGCCCGAGCCCGCTCGGGGCAAGCACCAGGCCCGAGGTCCAGGCATCGTAGCCCATGAGCTTCTGGGTGTAGAGCGCCAGGAGCAGCATGCTTGCGTAGAAGCCGAAGCCCGCCATGGACATGACCAGCGAGCCAAGGGTGAAGTTCCGGTCGGCGAGAACGCCCAAGTCGAGCAGCGGCTCATCCGTGGTCAGCTCGCGGATCACGAAGGCGACGAGCGCCGCAACCGCCAGCACGGCCAATCCCGCGATCATCCCCGAGTCGAACCAGTCCTCGCGCTCGCCCCGGTCCAGCACGAGCTGGAGGCCGCCGAATCCCACGATCATCAGGACCAGCCCGAGCAGGTCCACGCGGCCGGCGGGCTTGGCCTGCGGCGAGTCGAAGAGCAGGATACTCGCCATGAAGAAGCCGACCACCCCAATGGGCAGGTTGATGTAGAAGATCCAGCGCCACGACCAGTTGTCGGCGATCCAGCCGCCCACCGTCGGCCCGAACGTCGGCGCCAGCACGATGCCCATGCCCCACACCGCCATCGCCATGCCGCGCTGCCGGGACGGGAAAATCTCCCACAGAATGGCCTGCGCGATGGGGATGATCGGCCCGCCCCCGAGACCCTGGAGAACACGGGCCGCGATCAAGAACTCCACCGAGGGCGCGATGGCCGACAGAAAGGAGCTGACCGTGAAGAGGAGGGTGCAGAGCAGGAAGAAGCGCCGTCGCCCCAGGCGCGCGGTCAGCCAGGCCGTGGCGGGGAGAACGATGGCGTTGGCGGCCAGGTAGGACGTGAGCACCCAGGAGACTTCGTCGAGCCCGGCCGAGAGCGCGCCCTGGATGTGGGGAAGCGCGACGTTGGTAATGCTGGTGTCGAGGATCTGGAGCACGGACACGAGCATCACGGAGGCCGTGATGGCCCAGCGCCGCGCATTGCCGAGCGCCGGCTCCGTCGGCATGGCCCGTGATGATATCGCATCGCGGTGGCTCGCGCGCGATGGACAAGCCGCGCCCGGGGAGCGTAGACTCCGGGCGATTCGTCACTCGGAGTTCTCAGGAGGCGACCCGCCATGGCAGCCCAGAGCCTCAAGATCGATCACATCCTGTACATCCTGACCCTCGATCCCCAGCGGCGCATCATCCGGGACGGCGCCATCCTCGTGGAACAGGGCCGCATCAGCCGGGTCGGCAAGGCCGCGGAGCTCAACGACGCGCGCGCCGACCGCGTGATCGACGGGCGCTCCATGGTGGTCACGCCTGGATTCTTCAACGGGCACATGCACATCAGCTACGCGCATCCGGTGCGCGGGATCTTCCCCGATGAGCAGGCGAGCCCGCTGGTGCACGTCTTCAATCTCCAGACCGCCATGACCGAGGACGAGGAGTACCACGCCACGCTGCTCGGGCTCGTCGAGCTGCTCAAGAACGGAACGGTGTGCTTCCTGGATCCGGGCAGCACGAAGTTCCCCGACGCGTGCCTCCAGGCCTACCAGGACTCCGGCATCCGTGTGATCCTGGGCGAGTGCGTGACGGACGAAAAGGCACCCTGGGCGCTGCCGCGCTACCCCCCAGCGCAGGCCGTCGCGCGCACGACGGCGTTCATCGCCAAGTGGAATGGGCGGCTCGACGGTCGCATCCGCGCCTGGGCCATGCCGTTTTCGTACGAGACCTGCAGCACGGGGCTCCTGCAGGGCCTCAAGCGGGTGGCGGACGAGCACCGCACGGGACTGACCCTGCACCACAGCAGCGGGCAGCAGGCGCGCCAGGAGTCACTGGCGCGCTACGGCCACACCCCAACGGCGTATCTCCAGTCCATCGGTGTGGTCGGGCCGAATGTGCTCCTGGCCCACTGCTTGAGTCTCGACGAGGGCGAGATCGTGTGCATCTCGCGGACAGGCACGGCGGTCGCGATGTGCCCGGTGCAGGCGGCCAAGAGCGGCCGCGGCGTGCCCGAGCACGGCCGCATGCCGGAGTTCCTTGCCCGCGGCGTGAAGATCGCGCTCGGCTGCGATTCGCCGAACAACTCGAACCACCTCGACATGGTGCGGACCATGAACATGGCGGCGATCCAGTACAAGGACGCGCGCCAGGACCTGCGCCAGGTGCCGGCGGAGGCCGCCCTCGAGATGGCCACGCTGCACGGCGCGCAGGCGCTGGGCCTGGGTGACGAGCTCGGCTCGATCGAAGCCGGCAAGAAGGCCGACCTCGTGTGCTTCGACACGCTGCGCCCCGAGTGGCGGGCGCTCTGGAACCCCGTCAACAACCTCGTCTACAACGCCGACGGCCGCAGCGTCCACACGGTGGTGGTGGACGGCCGCGTCGTGGTCGACGCCTACCGGCAGACGTTCGTGGACGAACATCACCTCTTCTCCAAGGTGCAGGAGATCGGCGAGCGGCTCCAGGCCCGCACCGGCATCAGCTTCCCGCTCTCCCGCTGGCCGATGAGCTGATTCCCGTTCGTCGCCGCCGTCGGTGTATATTGGGTGACCCGGGCCCGAGCCCGGCTCCACCATGAAAATCGGACAGATCGAGATCCCCCAGCTCTGCCGCCTGGCACCCATGGCGGCCATCTCCAATGCGCCCTTCCGGCTCATCGCCCGGGAGTGCGGCAGCGGCCTGACGACGACGGAGGAGATCGACGCCTTCGCCCTCGTGATGGACACGCCGCGCTCGGGCGACATGGCGGCGTACTATCCCGAGGAGCGGCCGCTCGCCATGCAGCTTCTCGGCAAGGATCCGCAGGCGCTCATCCGCGCCTCGCTCCGCTGCGAGGAGCTGGGCGCCGACATCGTGGATCTCAACATGGGCTGCCCCATGCCCAAGATCACAGCCAAGGGCAAGGGCGCCGCGCTCATGAAGGACGTGCCCGGCACCGCGCGGCTCCTGCGCGCCATGCGACAGTCGATCGCGGTCCCCTTCACCATTAAGATTCGCGGTGGCTGGGACGACCTACACCTGAACGCCGTCGAGGTGGCGCGCATGGCCGAGAGCGAGGGCGTGGACGCCATCACGGTGCACCCGCGCACGCGCTCGCAGCGCTTCACCGGCAAGGCGCCGTGGACCATCATCGGCGAGGTGGTGAAGGCGGTGCGCATCCCGGTCACGGGCAATGGCGACGTGCGCTCGATGGCGGAGGCGCGGCGGATGGCTGACGAGACGGGCTGCGCGTCGGTGATGATCGGCCGCGGCGCGCTCGGCAGCCCCTGGATCTTCGACGAGAGCTTCGACGCGCTCGGGGCGGAGGCGCAGCGCGACTACAAGGACCGGGTCATCCGCTGGCACATGGCGCTGATCCAGGAGCACTGCTTCGACCGCTACGCGCTCTCGCAAATGAAGAAGCACCTGGCCTGGTACACGGAAGGGCTGGTCCACGCGGCCGACTGCCGCGCCCGCATCTTCCAGACGAAGAGCCCGGCCGAAGTCTGGGAGGTCTTCCAGGAATACTGGGAGGCCTCAGCGCCCGCCCCCGTCGCCGCCTAATCCCCTCACCCTACCCTCTCCCCCTCTGGGGGCGAGGGAATCGAAAGCTCCCTATCCCCTCTCCCCTCTGGGGAGAGGGTCAGGGTGAGGGGACGGCTCCTCTCCTCCCTCCGATTCCCTCTCCCCCACCGGGGGAGAGGGCAGGGTGAGGGGGCGGTTCCTCTCCTCCGAGCCCTTGACCGGTCGGCCAAGCGCGACTTACCCTCTTCCTCTACGCGGCCCCTGCCGCGCACCTACTGGTCCTGATCCCTGGAGGGCAAGATGGCCTGTCCCCGGTGCCGGCAGAAGACCCGACCCGGCGCCACTCTCTGCCCGAAGTGTGGAGCCGCCCTCAGACCGAGCGCCCGCCGGCCGGCTTTAGCGGGAATCGATCTGAATCTGAACGCCATCGCCAAAACGGCCGCGCGACTCTGCGACGCCAGCGACGCCCAGATCTTCCTTGCCGACGGCGCCGCACTGCGCCTCGTCGCCCAGCACGGATCTGTGCCGACCACCCGGGCGATTGGGGAGGAGTTCCCCATCAGCCGCGGGACGCACTATGGCCAAGCGCTGCTTGACCGACAGACGATCCACGTCCGTGACATGAAGGCGGCCGTCCGGACACGCTTCCCCGAGCTCGAGGCAGGGCAACGGGCGACAGGAACCAGGACAATCCTGGCGGCCCCCCTTCTCTCGGAGGGTGCGGCGATCGGCGTCATCCTGATCCGTCGCCAGCGTGTCCGCCCCTTCACGACCAAGCAGATCGCGCTCCTCGAGGCCTTCGCCGAGCACGCAGCCACGGCCATCGACAAGACACGGCTCGCGCAAGTCCTGGCCGAAGCTCTCGAGCAGCAGACGGCGACCAGCGAGATCCTGCGCGTCATCGCCGCCTCGTCCACAACGCTCGACCCGGTGCTCGACGCGGTCGTGAAGACCGCCGCTCGCCTGTGTGAGGCGAACAACGCATCGCTCTACCGCGTCGAGGGCGATCTCATGCGGAAGGTCGCGGGCCACGGATCCGTCCGCACAACTCAAGAGGTTGGAGGTACCCGGCCGGTCACGCGCGGCACGGTGATCGGCCGCGCCATGTTGGAGCGCCGCACCCTTCACATTCCTGATCTTCTCGCCGAGGTCGACACGGAGTACCCCGTGGCCAGAGACAACGTGCGGCGCGAGGGCATTCGTACCTTCGTCTCGACACCGCTGCTGCGTGAGGGTGTACCCATTGGGGCGATTGCGGTCTACCGAACCGAGCTTCGGCCTTTCTCTGATAAGCAGATCGCGCTTCTCCAGACCTTCGCCGACCAGGCCGTCATCGCCATCGAAAACGTGCGCCTGTTCACGGAGCTGGAGGCCCGCAACGCCGAGCTGACCGAGGCCCTGACACAGCAAGCCGCCACGAGCGAGGTCCTGAGCGTGATCTCGCGATCCCCGACGGATATCCAGCCCGTGCTTGACACGATGGTGGAGAGCGCGGCCCGGTTGTGCGAGGCATACGACGCTAGCATTGTTCTCCGCCGTGACGATCGGCTCGTCATGGCGGCTCATCACGGTCCGATCTACGACCCTTCGGCCATTGCCCGCGCGCTGGGGACCATAGGCGGGTACACCCTTTCGCTTGACCGTGGAACGATCGGCGGCCGCACAGTGCTGGACGCGCGGACCGTTCACATCGTGGACGTCCAGGTCGAGGCCGAGGAGTTCCCCGAGGCCAGCGAGAACGCGCGGCGGCTAGGGTTCCACACGATGCTCAGCGTTCCATTGATGCGCGAGGGCGTCGCGATCGGGGCGATCCAGCTTCCGCGCACGGAAGTTCGCCTCTTCACGGAGCGCCAGGTCGCCCTTCTGAAGACCTTCGCCGACCAGGCCGTCATCGCCATCGAAAACGTGCGCCTCTTTACGGAGCTGCAGGAGAGGAACCTCGCCGTCACACAGGCCCACGCGCAGGTGAGCGAAGCGCTCGAGCAGCAGACGGCGACCAGCGAGATCCTCCGCGTCATCGCCAGCTCGCCGACCGACCTCCAGCCGGTGATGGACGCGGTCACCGCAAGCGCCGCGCGCCTCTGCGGAGCCTACGACGCGGGCATCTTTCTCCGAAAGGGAGACGACTTGGAGCTGGTCGCCCATCACGGTCTGCTCGCCGCCTCCATCGGCCTCTTGATTCCCCTCGTGCGCGGTACGACCACGGGCCGCAGCGTGCTCGAGCGGCAGACGATCCACGTGGCCGATGTCCAGGCCGAGGCTGAGGACTTTCCGGAGGGCAGTGTCCTAGGCAAGGAGTGGGGGCACCGAACGATTCTGAACGTTCCCCTGTTGCGGGAGGGGGTGGCCATTGGTGCCATCCAGCTTCGGCGCGCCGAGGTGAATCTGTTCACTGACACGCAGGTGAAGCTCCTCCAGACCTTCGCCGACCAGGCCGTCATCGCCATCGAGAACGTGCGCCTGTTCACGGAGCTGGAGGCCCGCAACCGCGACCTGAGCGTCGCCCTCGACCGCCAGACGGCGACCAGCGAGATCCTGCGCGTGATCGGCAGCTCGCCGACCGACGCGCAGCCGGTGTTCGACGCCATCGCCAGGAGCGCCGTGCGGCTCCTCGGCGGCTTCTCGGGCGCCGTCCTCCGCCTCGTCGGTGACGACCTCCACCTGGCGGCCATCACGTCGACGAATGAAACGGGAGACGAGGCAATCAGGAGGCAGTTCCCGCGGCCTCTTGCCGACATGTCGGGAGTATCGGCGCGGGTCGTTCATGAACGCGCGCCGAGCTTCGTGAGCGACATGGAAACAGACGCCGGAGTCAAGGACGAAATGCGAAAGGTCGCCCGCGCGCGAGGCTATCGCAGCATGCTGCAGGTGCCGATGCTTCGCGAGGACACCGCAATCGGTGTGATCTCCGTCACCCGACGCGAACCGGGGCCATTTGCCGCCGAGGAGATCGCGCTGCTCAAGACCTTCGCCGACCAGGCCGTCATCGCCATCGAGAACGTGCGGTTGTTCAAGGAGCTGGAGAGCCGCAACGCCGAGCTCACACAGGCGTTGGAGCGGCAAACGGCGACGGCCGAGATCCTCAGCGTGATCAGCCGCTCGCCCACCGACCTTCAGCCGGTCCTGGAAGCCGTCGCCAGGAACGCGTCACGCCTCTGCAGCGCGGCCAACGTGTCGCTCTACCGGGTCGAGGGCGACCTCCTGCGAAAGGTTGCGGAGCACGAGTCCGGCCCACAACTGACGACGCTCCTCGTCGGTGAGATGCGACCGCTCACACGTACCAGCGTCAGCGGCCGGGCCATCATCGATCGGACGACGGTCCACGTGCGCGACCATCAGTCTCCCGAGGTGGCGGCGGAGTTTCCCGACGGCGCTCGGCGCGATACCGGCATCCGCACCACTGTCGGCATCCCTCTTCTCCGCGAAGGGGTTGCCATCGGCGCCTTCACCGTGTACCGCACCGAACTCCGGCCCTTCTCGGATGGCGAGATCACGCTGCTTCAGACCTTCGCCGACCAGGCCGTCATCGCGATCGAGAACGTGCGGCTGTTCAAGGAGCTGGAGGCTCGCAACCGCGACCTGACCGTGGCCCTCGACCGCCAGACGGCGACCAGCGAGATCCTGCGCGTGATCGGCAGCTCGCCGACCGACGCGCAGCCGGTGTTCGACGCCATCGTACGGAGCGCCGTGCGGCTCCTCGGCGGCTTCGCGGGCGCCGTCCTTCGCCTGGTCGGCGACGACGTCCACCTGGCGGCAATCACGTCGACGACCGAAGCGGGCGACGAAGCGATCAGGGGGCGATTCCCGCGGCCTCTTGCCGACACATCGATAATACAGTGGCAGGCGATTCAGGAACGCACTCCGTCTGTCGTGAGCGACATCGAGATGGATCCCCGGGCGGACGGGCAATTTCGCAGGATCGCCCGGGCGCGAGGCTATCGAAGCATGCTGACGGTGCCGATGCTTCGCGAGGAAACGCCGATCGGTGTGATCACCGTCACCCGCCGCGAACCGGGGCCCTTTGCCGCCGAAGAGATCGCGCTCCTCCAGACCTTCGCCGACCAGGCCGTCATCGCCATCGAGAATGTGCGCCTGTTCAAAGAGCTGGAGGCCCGCAACCGCGACCTCACCGAGGCGCTGGAGCAGCAGACGGCCACCGCCGAGATCCTGAGGGTCATCAGCACCTCGCCGACCGATCTCCAGCCCGTGCTCGACACCGTGGTCAGAAGCGCCGCGCGCTTCTGCGGGGCCTACGACGCGATTCTGTTCCAGGTCGAGGGGGACAGCCTTCGGTTTCCCGCCCATTACGGTCCGATCCCCGGTCCCGCGGGCTCCTCGATCCCACTCGTGCGGGGCTCCGTCGCGGGGCGCATCGCGCTCGAGCGGCGGGTGGTTCACCTAGCTGACGTCCAAGCGGAGACTGAGGAGTTTCCTGATACGGCAGCCCGCGCCAAGGCTGAGGGCCACCGAACGACCATGGGGGTTCCGTTGCTGCGGGAGGGGGCGGCCATCGGCGCGCTCGTGCTCCGCCGCACCGAGGTGGATCCGTTCACGGACAAGCAGATCGCGCTGCTCCAGACGTTCGCCGATCAGGCCGTCATCGCCATCGAGAACGTGCGGCTGTTCAAGGAGCTCGAGGCGCGCAACCGCGACCTCATGGAGAGCCTCGAGCGCGAGACTGCCACCGGCGAGATCCTCCGCGTGATCTCTTCCTCCCCGACCGACATCCAGCCGGTGCTGGCCGCGATCCTGGATAGCGGGCGGCGCCTGTGCGACGCCGAGTTCGGCGCGATCTTCCGCTTCGAAGACGGCGCGTTCGTGAAGGCCGCTTCGACGACGGTGACATCCGAATTCGGCGCCTGGCTGCAGAAGACGCCGATCCAGCCCGGTCCGGGAACTCCGCTGCGCCGCGTGGGGCTCGAGCGCCGTCCCGTACAGGTCGCGGACATCCTCTCCGATCCCGACTTCGCACCGCCGGACGAGTACCGTCGCGAGGGGATGCGGACTGCTTTGGCCGTGCCGATGCTCAAGGACGACACGCTCCTGGGGGCCGTCACCTTCCACCGGCGCGTGGTCAAGCCCTTCACCGACCAGCAGATCGCCCTGCTCGAGACCTTCGCGGCCCAGGCCGTCATCGCCATCGAGAACGTGCGCCTGTTCAAGGAGCTGGAGGCGCGCAACCGCGACCTGACGGCGACGAGCGAGATTCTCCAGGTAATCAGCACGTCCACGACGAATGTCCAGCCGGTCTTTCAGACCATCGCCGAGGCTGCCACGCGACTCAGCGGTGCGCTCTTCGGTTCCGTGTACCAGTACGACGGCGAGCTGATCCACATGGTCGCGCACCATAACTACTCGCCGGCGGCCCTGGAATTCTCCCAGCGCGCGTTCCCGACGCCGCCGACCCGCCGCGTGTTCACGGGCCGGGCGATCCTCGAACGGGCCATCGTCCATGTGAGGGACGTGGCGGAGGACCCGGAGCGGAATCTGGCACAGGATCTGGCAGACGTGATCCACTTCCGGAGCGTGCTGTCGGTTCCCATGCTCCGCGACGGCAACCCGATCGGGGCCATCACCGTCTGGCGGTCCGAGGTCGGCGGCTTCACGGACCAGCAGGTCGCCCTGCTTCAGACCTTCGCCGACCAGGCCGTCATCGCCATCGAGAACGTGCGCCTGTTCACGGAGCTTCATGCGAGCAATCGCGATCTCACGCGCTCACTGGATCAACAGACGGCCACGGCCGAGATTCTGCGCGTGATCTCCAGTTCGCCCACCGACATACAACCGGTCTTTGACGCGCTGGTCGAGAGCGCGGTCCGGCTGTGCGAGGCGCGCCTCGGCGCTCTGTTCCGACTGGATCGCGACCTCGTACACCTGGCAGCTCATCACAACTTCAGCGGGACGCAGCTCGCCCTGCTCGGGGCGAAGTACCCGATGACGCCGGACCGTGGCCATATCTCGGGTCGGACGATCCTTACGGGTGCCGCCGTTCAAATACCGGACATCTTCGCCGACGAGGAATACCGCAGCGCGGAGGCAAAGGAGGCTGGTTTCCGAAGCCTGCTGGGCGTGCCAATCCTCCGTAGCGGGCAGGCCATCGGCGCGATCGTGATCTATCGGACGGAGCCTGGCCAGTTCGCGGACAAGCACGTCGAGCTCCTGAAGACATTCGCCGACCAGGCCGTCATCGCCATCGAGAACGTGCGCCTGTTCAAGGAACTGGAGGCCCGCAACCGCGACCTGACCGAGGCGCTGGAGCAGCAGACGGCGACCAGCGAGATTCTCCGCGTCATCTCGAGCTCCCCGACGGACATTCAGCCCGTTCTGGACACGCTGGTCGAGAGTGCTGGTCGGCTCTGCCAGGCGTATGACGTCACAATCCTCCGGGTGGATGGCGACGTGCTGCGTTTCGCGGCCCATCATGGCCCGATCCCTCAGAGCTCAGAAGTCGACCAGGTCCCAATGATTCGAGGAACAATTGCCGGACGGGCGGTGCTGGACCGGCAAACGATACAGATCGCCGACCTCCAGGCCGAGACGGACGAGTTCCCGGAGGGGAGCGCCTTCGCGCGGCGCCTCGGGCATCGCAGCATCGTGTCCGTTCCGATGCTGAGAGAGGGCACCGCCATCGGGGTGATCAACCTTCGCCGCGCCGAGGCCCTCCCCTTCACCGACAAGCAGATCAAGCTCCTCGAGACCTTCGCCGACCAGGCCATCATCGCCATCGAGAACGTGCGCCTCTTCAAGGAGCTGGAGGCCCGCAACCGCGACCTCACGGAGGCGCTCGAGCAGCAGACGGCCACGGCCGAGATCCTGCGGGTGATCAGCACCTCGCCGACGGATCTCCAACCCGTGCTGGATACGGTGGTCACGAGCGCCGCGCGCTTCTGCGGAGCCTACGATGCGACGATGTTCCATCTTGACGGGGGAAGCCTGAGATTGGGCGCCCACCACGGTCCGATCCCCGTTCCCGTGGGTCTCCTGGTTCCGGTCGTGCGCGGGACCGTCTCGGGGCGCTCGGTGCTCGAGCGGCAGACCGGTCACGTGGCTGATCTCCAGGCCGAGGCGGAGGAGTTTCCTGAAGGCCGTGCCTACGCTCGGGACCAGGGCTTCCGAACGACGCTGAGCGTTCCGCTGCTGCGGGAGGCGGCGGCGATCGGCACGATAGTGCTTCGGCGCGCCGAGGTGAATCCCTTCACGGACAAGCAGATCGCGCTCCTCCGGACCTTCGCCGACCAGGCCGTCATCGCCATCGAGAACGTGCGCCTGTTCAAGGAGCTGGAGGCACGGACTGCGGAGCTTACCCAGTCCGTCGAGCAACTGACGGCGCTCGGCGAGGTCAGCCGGGCGGTCAGCTCGACGCTCGACGTGGAGACGGTGCTCCAGACGGTCGTGTCGCGGGCGCGCCAGCTCGCGAGCGCCGACGGCTGCCTGATCTACGAGTACGACGCGACTACCGAGCAGTTCCATGTCCGGGCGACCGACAATCTCGACGCCGCGTTCGGCAAGGCCATGCAGCATATGCCCATCCGGAAGGGCGAGGGGGTCTCGGGACGCGCGGCGGAGCTGGGCGAGCCCGTCCAGGTCGCTGACATCACGCAGCCGGGTTTCTACGATAGCAGCGTGCGCGGCGTAGTCATCCGGGCCGGGTATCGGGCCGCGCTCTCCGTGCCGCTCCTGCGGGAGGACGAGGTCATCGGCAGCCTGATCCTCATCCGGAAAACGCCCGGCGAGTTCTCCGCGGAAGTCGTCGAGGCGCTCAAGACCTTCGCGACCCAGTCGGCCCTGGCCATCCAGAACGCGCGGCTGTTCCATGAGATCGAGGACAAGAGCCGCCAGCTCGAGGTCGCGAGCCGGCACAAGTCGCAGTTCCTGGCCAATATGAGCCACGAGCTGCGCACCCCGCTCAACGCCATCCTGGGCTACACGGAGCTGCTCCAGGACAACATCTACGGCGAGATCCCCGAAAAGGCCCGCGAGACGATGGCCCGCATCGAGCGGGGCGGACGGCACCTCCTCGCCCTGATCAACGACGTCCTCGATCTCTCCAAGATCGAGGCGGGGCAGCTCACCCTGTCGCTCACGGATTACTCGCTTCGCGAGGTCGTTCACACCGTGGTGACGGCCATGGAGCCGCTGGCGAAGGAGAAGGGACTGGCGCTCGCGGTCACGCTCGACCCGGACCTCCCGCTTGCCCGGGGCGACGAGCGCAGGATCAGCCAGGTGCTCCTGAACCTGGTCGGCAATGCCGTCAAGTTCACCGATGCGGGCGAGGTACGGATCGAGGCCAGGGCCTCGGACGGCGCCTTCCTACTCTCCGTGTCCGACACGGGCCCGGGCATCGCGGCCGAGGACCAGGCGCGCATCTTCGAAGAGTTCCAGCAGGCTGACATCTCCAACACCCGCACCAAAGGCGGCACGGGGCTCGGGCTGTCCATCGCCAGGCGCATCCTCGCGCTTCACGGGGGTCGCATCTGGGTCGAGTCCACGCCCGGCAAGGGCTCGACGTTTTCCTTCACGCTCCCGGTGCGCGTCGAGCGGATGGCGGAGGCCTCGTGAGCCGGCGCATCCTGGTGGTCGAGGACCACGAGGACAATCGCCGTATCGTGCGCGACCTCCTCACGCCCGCCGGCTACGACGTAGTCGAAGCCTTGACGGGGGTCGAAGGAGTCGCCATGGCTGAGACTCACCGGCCGGACCTCATCCTGATGGACATCCAGCTCCCGGGGCTCGACGGCTACGAGGCCACGCGCCGGATCAGGGCCAACCCGGCCCTACGCGCCATCCCCATCATCGCCGTCACCTCCTACGCGCTGAGCGGCGACGACGTCAAGGCGCGAGAGGCCGGCTGCGACGCGTATGTCACCAAGCCCTTCAGCCCCCGGGCGCTTCTGGCCAAGATCCGCGAGTACGTGCCGTGAGGACACCGCCGCGCATCCTCATCGCGGACGATAACGCGATGAACCTGGACATCCTCCAGACACGCCTGGCCGTCCACGGCTACGACATCCTCACGGCCACGGACGGCGAGGCGGCGCTCGCCCTCGCCTGCGAGAAGCAGCCGGACCTGATCCTGCTGGACATCATGATGCCCAAGCTGGACGGATTCGAGGTCTGCCGCCGCCTTCGCGGAGACGGGGCCCTGCCTTTCATGCCCATCATCCTGGTCACGGCCCGCACGGATTCCAAGGATGTGGTGGCCGGGCTCGAGGCAGGCGGCGACGAATATCTGACCAAGCCCGTGGACCAGGCGGCGCTCGTCGCGCGGGTCAAGTCCATGCTCCGGCTCAAGGCCCTGCACGATACGGTCCAGGAGCAGGCGGCGCGGCTCGAGGGCCAGGCGGCTGAGCTCCTGGGCCTCAACCGATCCCTCGAGGAACGCGTCAGGGATCAGGTGGGGCAGCTCGAGCGGCTCGGGCGGCTCAAGCGCTTCTTCTCGCCCCAGCTCGCCGAGCTGATCGTCGCCGGAGGCGCCGACGATCCTCTCGAATCGCACCGGCGGCAGGTCACGGTCGTTTTTCTCGATCTCCGCGGCTTCACCGCCTTTGCCGAGACCGCCGAGCCCGAGGAATTGATGACGGTCCTCCGCGAGTACCATGCCGAGATGGGGAAACTGATCCTCGAGCACGAGGGCACGCTCGAGCGTTTCACCGGCGACGGCATGATGATCTTCTTCAACGACCCGGTGCCGGTGCCGAACCCGGCCGAGCGCGCGATCCGGATGGCCGTGGCGATGCGCGAGCGCGTCAATCGCCTGAGCGCGGGGTGGCGCAAGCGGGGCTACGACCTGGCGCTGGGTGTCGGAATCGCCGAAGGCTACGCCACCATCGGGGCCATCGGCTTCGAGGGGCGTTGGGACTACGGCGCCATCGGCACGGTCACCAATCTGGCCGCGCGGCTCTGCGGCGAGGCCAAGGGCGGACAGGTCCTCGTCACGTCGCGTGTCGCGGGAGCCCTGGAGGATCTGATCGAGTGCACGGAGGTTGGCGCACTGAGCCTCAAGGGTCTGCTCAAGCCCGTCCCGACCTTTAGCGTGGTCGGGTTAAAACCCAACGCGTCTTGACACCCGTCACCGGCACGTCTAGACTCCGGCGCACGTTCTGCGGTGTCACGGTTCGGCGGTCGGCCCGCTCGTCAGAGCACGGCCGATAGGAGGGCAACTTATGGCAGTGGCACGGGTCACCAAGATCATTGGGTCGTCTTCGAGGAGTTGGCAAGCGGCGGCGGACGAGGCAGTGAAGCGGGCCAACAAGACCCTGCGAGGCGTGACCGGCATTCACGTCATCGAGCAGAAAGCCCATGTCGAGAAGGGCAAGATCACCGAGTACCGGACCACGGTCGAGGTCACCTTCATTCTGGACTGAAGGGCCGCTGTCGTCACTCTCCACTAAACCCTAGCGAGCTCAACCTGAGCCCAAGACCTTCGATGGAGGTGCCATCATGCCGACCTACATCACGCTGCTCCACTACACCCAGCAGGGGATCGAGAAGATGAAGGACAGCCCGACCAGGCTCGAGGCGGCCAAGCAGTCCGTCCGCCAGATGGGGGGAGAGCTCAAGGCGTTCTATCTGACCATGGGCCAGTTCGACGCCATCGTGATCTCCGAGCTCCCCGACGATGAGACGGCCACCAGGTTCGCGCTCGCGACCGCGGCGCGAGGGTACGTCCGCACGGAGACCCTTCGTGCCTACCCCGAGCCGGAGTACCGAAAAATCATCGCCGCGCTGCCCTGAGGCGCCGAGCCCCTTCCCCTTCGTCGTGGGCGCCCGCGACCAGCGGGTCAGGCAGTGAGGTTTCGGTACCACGCTCCTGTTAGGACGAAGCGGGGGAACGTCACCCACTGCTCGGCGACGAAGCGGCTGACGAAATCGGCGGCGCCGTCGAACGGTACGGGGGTCTCGCGCTCCAGCATGTGGCCTCGCCCCTGAGCCAGGAGCGCTGCCACCATGCAGACGACCGCCAGAGCCGCCGCGGCGCCGGAGACCTTGATCACCGCGTACGCCAGAATCACGGTGCCGATTTGGAAGAGAGGCACCGTGACGATGTGCAGCAGGAGGTTCGTGCGGTTGCGGTGCTTGGCGGTGTAGTCGCTCCACTGCCACTCGAGCAGATGCTTTCGAACCATAGTGGCCCTCAACAGTAGCGGCAGGGTGGGAACTCGCGCGAGTACACCGGCGGCTTCAGGAACTCCTCCGGGTTTCGTGCGGAGGTGAGGGGCGCTGACCTGGCGCCGGTCCTGACAGATCGGCAGGGGCGGGTCAAACCGCGGCCGGCCGGGCGGGCGGCTTCAAGACCTGACCCCCCAAAACTGCCCCCCCCCAAAGAGTATGAGACACGTCGCCGCGCCGGAGGACGCCCGAAATGATAGTGTAGCGAGGCGGCGATCGCCGCGCCGGGGTGTCGTGCCGCCACGGCCAGCCACGAAGCGGGAGGCGGAATGCGAAACGGCGGCGAGCTGATCGTCGAGTACCTGGTTCGTGAGCGGGTTCCCTACGTCTTCGGCCTCTGCGGCCACGGCAACGTGGGTCTCCTCGACGCCCTCTACGACCGCACCGACGCGATCAAGACCATCTCCACCCGCCACGAGCAGACGGCGGGGCACATGGCCGACGCCTACTTCCGCGTCGCGCACCGGCCCGTGGCCACGCTCACCTCGTGCGGTCCCGGCTCCGCGAATATCCCGATCGCGCTGGCCTGCGCTTTCATGGATTCGTCCGCGTTCCTGGCCATCACCGCCAACATCCCGACCTCCCAGTTTAACCGCGCAGCATTTCAGGAGAGCTACCGCCATTTCCAGGCGGACTTCCCGTCGGTGATCCGCTCGTACGTCAAGCGGAGCTGGCAGCCGACCCGGACCGACATGCTGCCGACCGCGCTCCGCCAGGCGTTCGCGACGATGCTGGCCGGCCGGCCGGGCCCCGTCAACCTCGACGTGCCGTTCAACGTGTTCAAGGAGCCGGCCGACGACGACGTGTCAGAGCCCGGACAATGGCGCGGCGGCATCAGCTCGCGCAGCGGCGGCGACCCCGAGGCGGTCCGGCGGGCGGTTGATCTCCTGCGGAGCGCGCGGCGCCCGCTGATCTTCGTGGGCCACGGCGTCGCGCTCTCGGAGGCCGGTGCCGATCTCACGGCCCTCGCGCACCGCCTGCGCATCCCGGTGATCTTCTCGCCCAACGGGTTCGGCACCCTCGATATGACGGACCCGCTGGCGCTGGGTTTCGTCGGGCGCAATGGCGTCTTTCACGCCAACGAGGCCGCCCGCACCTGCGACGTGCTGCTGGCCGTGGGCGTGCGCTTCGACGACCGATCGAGCAGCTCGTGGATCCCGGGCTACTCCTTCAACATCCCGCCGACCAGGCTGGTCCACGTGGACATCGACGGGGAGGAGATCGGTCGGAACTACCCCGTCCACCTCGGCATCGTCGGGGATGCGCGCACCGTGCTGCGGCAAATGCTGGGCGAGGCGGAGGCGGCGCGCCCCGATGCGGCCGCGCGGGAGTCCTGGCTCGGCGAGATATCCTCCTGGCGCGCGAAGTGGGAGGAGTTCGTACGCCCGCACTGGGACAGCACGGTGGAGCCCATCCATCCGCAGCGCGTGGTCCGCGCGCTCCAGGCCGTCATGCCCGCGGACGGGATCGTCCTTCCCGACGTCGGCGTGCATCACAACTGGGTGGCGCAGTTCTGGCGCGCCCGCCGGCCGCAGACGCTGCTCAATACCTGGGGCTTCGGGGCGATGGGCTTCGGCGTCTGCGGCGTCCTCGGGGCCAAGCTGGCGGCGCCCGACCGCCCCTGCGTGTCGGTGTGCGGCGACGGCGGCTTCATGATGCGGCCGGACGTGCTGTGCACGGCGGTCGAGTACGGCATCCCCGCCGTCTGGCTCATCTGGAACAACTTCGCGTACGGAGCCATCCGCGACATCCAGCACGGAATGCTCGCGAAGCGCGAGATCGCGACGAGCTTCGTGCGCGAGGCGGACGGGCGGCTGATCAACCCCGACTTCGTGGCGCTGGCGCGCGCGTGCGGCGCAGACGGCATCCGCGTCGAGCGCCCCGCCGACCTCGAGGGCGCGCTCGAGCACGCGCTCCACGCAGGCGCGCCGTTCGTGCTCGACGTCCACGTGGACCGAGACATCAAGCCGCCGAGCGTCGGCACGTGGCAGCTGCCGCCGCTGCCCTACGGCGAGCCCGCGTTCGGGAAGCGCCGGCTTCCCGGCGACCGCGACTGAGACCCGATCCGGCGAGGAGGACCCACGGCCATGGCGGAGACGGAGAAGCCCGCGGCGAAGGTGATGCGGATGGAGGAGGCGTTCTGGGAGCTGCCGCCGGGGCACTTCCAGGCGTTTTCGAAGATGCTGGTGCACCCGACGAACGCGGCCACGAAGCACTTCGATTTCCGGATCTCGAGCTACCAGCCGCGCGGCTACGCCGAGGTCCATGTCCACGCGGTAGCCGAAAATCTCTACTACATCCTGCGGGGCAAGGGGATCGTGGAGCTGGACGGCGTCAAGCACCTCGTCGAGCCGCACATGGTCATCCATATCCCGCCCGGCGTGCGCCACGGGATCTTCAACACCGGCACGGAGGATCTCATCTTCCTCGTTGTCGCCTCGCCGCCCTACGACATGCCGGAGGTGCCGCAGTCGGGGGGGCGCGACATCCCGGCGTCCTGACGCGCCGGCGTCGTGACGCCCCGCGCCTTCACACAATGACCGCGTTCCCGCGCCTCTTCTCCGCCGGCCGCATCGGCCGCCTCGCGCTCCGCAACCGCATCCTCATGGCGCCGATGGAGAAGAACCTCGCGCTCCCGACGGGCGCGGTCACGCAGCGCTACGTGGACTACTGTGAAGCGCGGGCCGCCGGCGGCGCGGCGCTCATCCTGCTCGAGTCCATGTACGTGCACCCGGCGGGGCAGAACCACCGCTACCAGCTCGGGATCCACGACGACGCTCTCGTGCCCGGCTACCGGGGCCTCGTGGACGCCTGCCACCGCCACGGGGCGCTGGTGGGAGCGGAGCTGCAGTTCGCCGGGCGCGAGACCTCCTCGATGATCACCGGCACCCAGCCGGTCGCCCCGTCGCCGGTCCCCTGCACGGCGCTGGCCGGGGGCGAGGTGCCCCGCGCGCTGACGGTCCGGGAGATCCGCGCTCTCGTGCGCGCCTTCGCGGAAGCCGCGCGGCGCGCCGTGGCCGCGGGGTTCGATGCCGTCGAGATCCACGGGGCGCACGGCTACCTCGTGGGGCAATTCCTCTCGCCGTTCTCGAACCGCCGCGACGACGAGTACGGCGGCGACGTCGACCGGCGCCTGCGGTTCCCGCTGGAGGTGATCGCGGCGGTGCGAGAGGCCGTGGGACCCGAGGTCCCGCTCCTGTACCGGGTGAGCGCCGACGAGCACGTCGACGGCGGTCTCGCCCTCGACGACATCTGCCGCATCGCTCCGCGCCTCGAAGCGGCGGGGATCGACCTCCTCGACATCTCCGCGGGGATCTACGAGTCGGCCCCGTGGATCGTCCAGCCCATGGAGATGGCGCAGGGCTGCCTGGCCCCGCTGGCGCGCGAGATCCGGCGCGCGGTGGGCATCCCCGTGAGCGTCGCGGGCCGGATCAGCGACGCCAGCGTGGCCGAGCGCATCTTGGAGGACGGCGACGCCGATTTCGTCACGCTCGGGCGCGCCCTGCATGCGGACCCTGAGATGCCGCGCAAGAGCCTCCAAGGGCGCGCGGACGAGGTCTGCCCCTGCGTGGCGTGCCTCACGTGCAGCGACCTGCTCGGCCGCACCGAGCCGGTCCTCTGCCTGGCGAACACGCGGACCGGGCGGGAGCGGCAGTACGCGATCCGCGCGGCGCCGCGCCGGGAGCGCATCGTGGTCGTGGGCGCGGGGCCGGCCGGGCTCGAGGCCGCGCGGGTGCTGGCTTTGCGCGGCCACTCGGTGACGGTGCTGGAGCGGGCGTCCGAGCCGGGCGGGCAGATCTTGTTGAGCCGGGTCGTCCCCGGCCGCGCGGATCTCGCCGCCTTGGCGGCATACCTCGCCGGGGCGGCGACGCGAGCGGGGGCCGAGATCCGCCTCGGCGTCGAGGCCACGGTGGAGATCGTCCTCGCGGAGCGGCCCGACTCGGTCGTCGTCGCGACCGGCGCGCGTCCCGGCGTGCCGCCGATCCCCGGCATCCTCGACAGCCCGGCCGTGGACGCCTTCGACGTCCTGCGGCGCGCCGCCGGGGACGTCCGGCGGGCGCTCGTGATCGGTGGCGGGATGCTCGGCGTCGGGATCGCGCACGTCCTCGCGGAGCGCGGCGCCGATGTGCTGGTCGCCGAGCCGGGAGGCGATCTCGCCGCGGAGCTGGGGACGAGGCCGCGCTGGCAGTACGTCGCCGACCTGCGCGCCCGGAAAAACGTGACGGTCTCGCTCGGCACGACGGTCGAGGCGCTCTTCCCCGACGGCGCGCTCCTGCGGCAGGGGGGCACGGAGACCCGGCTCGACGGTTTCGATCTCGTGGTCCCGACGCGTCCCATGGTGCCGGTCTCGGGCGTGGGAGATGGGCTCGGGGCGCTCCCGGGCGGGCCAGCCGTCTTCTCGATCGGCGACTGCACGACCGCGCGCACCGCCTTCGAGGCCATGCAGGAAGCGGCCGCCCTCGGCCACCGCCTCTGACCCGCTCCCCGAGACCTACTTGTCGAGCCAGACCTCCTGAAGGCGGCAGCAGCTGTAGGTGACCTGGTTCGGGATCAGGTGCTTGACGTACGGGTGGTGCGCGAAGCGGTCGACGCGCCAGCCCATGGTCGGCCGTGCGGCGTCCTCCTCGAGCTTCTTCTGGATCTGCCAGACGAGCGCGAGGCGCTTCTGGAAATCGGTCTCCTGCGACTGCTGCTCGATCAGCCGCGTCACCTGCTCGTCGCAGTAGTCGCCGTAGTTCCGCGACGACCCGCACGCGTAGTTCTCGTAGAAGTTGGCGTCCGGATCGTCCACGCCAAGACCCGTGAGGTTGGCGGCCATCTGGAACTCGCGGCGCGTGGCCAGCGGGTGCCACTGCGCACTCTCGATCTGCTTGAGCGTGGCGTCGATTCCGACGGCCTTGAGCTCGCTGATCACGAAGGACGCGAAGTCGAGGTAGATGACGATGGCGCGGGTCGCCATCTCGACCTTCAACGGATGCGCGGGCCCGTAGCCGGCCTCGGCGAGGAGCTTGCGGGCCCGCGCTTTCTCCTCCGCCCCCTTTCCGTAACCCGGGAGCTGCACGGTGTCCTTCTGCAGGAGCCCCCAGGCGCCCCAGGGCTTGGGCGCCATGGCGGCGCCTACGATGGCGCTCCCGGCATGCACGGCCTTCACGTACGCGGGCCGATCGATGGCCAGGCTGAAGGCGCGGCGGACCTTGGGGTTGTCGAAGGGCGGCCGCTTCGTGTTGAGGAGGAGGTTCTCGCTGACGTTCGTGGCGGTCTCGGAACTTGAAGGGGCCGGTGCCCAGGCAATGCGAGTGGTGCTCGGCCAGCGGCACGTGCGCGGGAATGACGGGCGAGTAGCCGGAGGCGAGCATCGACAGCAGCGACGGCTGCAGGCGCTTGAGCCGGAAGACGACGGTAATGGGGTCGGGCGCCTCGACGGCCTCGACGTTGGCGTACCACTCTTTCCGGGGGTTCAGGCGAAGCTTCGTCGGCGCATCCTTCGCCTCGCGCACGAGGTCGAAGGTGAACTTCACGTCCTTGGACGTGAAGGGCTGCCCGTCGTGCCAGCGCGCGTCCTTCCGGAGGAAGAACACGAGGTTCCGGTAGTTGTCCTGCCACGACCAACGCTCGGCCAGCTCGGCTACGGAAGATCTCTTCTCGGTGTTGCGGTGGCCCTGTTCGCGCTGGAAGAGCATGGCGCCCCTCGTGCGGCGATGATAGTGGCATCCGAGCCGCCCCACAAGCGCCCAGCCGGCAGCCTGCTTGCCGCCGGCACGGCGCGACTGCTATCATCCGCACCGACGTGGAAAGCCCCAGAGAGGAGCCCTTCATGAGGAAGACGGCGTGCGTGGTCATCGCTCTGCTGCTGACGCTCGCGGTGTTCGGGTCCGGACTGGCCGCGTATCCCGACCGCCCGGTGAAGCTCATCGTGCCGTGGGCCGCGGGTGGGGACACCGATAACATCTTCCGCCCACTTGCCCCGGCGCTCCAGAAGGCGCTGAGCTCCACGATCGTGATCGCCAATGTCGGCGGCGCCTCGGGGACGGTCGGCGCCCGCGAGGCGAAGAACTCTCCGCCAGACGGCTACACGCTCTACGCGGTGCACGACTACATCCACTCGACGTACTACACGGGCGTCTCCGACGTGAACTACACCGACTTCGAGCCGGTCTGCCTGCTCACATCCACCCCATCGGTGCTGACGGCGAGCCCGAAGACCAAGTGGAACTCCTGGCAGGAGCTCCTCAACGACGCCAAGGAGCGGCCAGGGCAGATCACCGTGGGCGCCACGCTCGGCTCCACCAGCCACTTCTTCCCGGCACTCATCGAGAAGGAAGCCAAGATCAAGTTCAAGTACGTCTCCTACGAGGGGCTGGCTCCGCGGATGAACGCCATCCTCGGCGGTCACATCGACCTCACGGACTCGAATCTGACCCAGAAGGGCAAGGTTGACGCCGGCCAGCTCAGGTTCCTCGCCATCGCCACCGAGAAGCGGAGCCCGGAGATTCCCGGCGTGCCCACGCTCAAGGAGCTGGGCATCAACGTGGTGTTCTCCGTCGAGCGTGGGATCATGGCGCCCAAGGGCACACCGGCCGACGTCCTCGCCAAGCTCGAGGGCGCCTGCGCCCAGGCCACCAAGGACCCGGCTTTCGCCGAGTCCATGAAGAAGCAGGGGACCGAGGTCCGTTACCTCGACCGGAGGGCCTACGCCGAGTTCCTGAAAAAGCTCGACGTGCTCAACAAGGATCTGGCGCGGGACCTGGGGCTGCTCAAGCGGTAAGGCCCCGGTGCTGGGTAAGGACGGCGTTGCCGGGCTGGTCTGCCTGGCAGGGAGCCTCTGGCTCCTCGCCCTGACGCGCGGGCTGCCCCAGCCCGCCCTGGTCCCCATCGGCCCGGGGTTCTACCCGCGCATCGTCCTCGCCGTCACCGCGCTCCTCTCGGCACTGCTGCTCGGCAGTGACGTGCTCTCCCGGCGCCGCACGCCGGCTGGGGCGCGGGCCCGCACGGGCGCGGCTCGAAGCGCGCGGCCCCACTACCGCCTGGTCGCCGTCACCTTCGCGGTCTTCGCGGGCTACGTCTTCCTGCTCCCCTTCCTCGGCTATCGCCTCGCGACCGTCCTGTTCGTCGTGGCGCTCCAGCTCGTCCTCCAGCCGGGCCGCGAGCGTCACTGGGTTCGCGTCCTCGCGGTGGCCCTCGTGACCGCCGTCGTGACGCACCTCGTGTTCGAAAGCTACCTCTCCGTACTCTTGCCGCGCGGGCGCTGGACGGGAATGTAGACCGTGTTCGAGCTCCTGGGCGCGGGGATCCTCACCGTCGTTCAACCCACGTACCTGCTCCCGCTCGTCGCGGGGACGCTGGCGGGCGTGGTCGGCGGAGCGCTTCCCGGCGTCACCATCACCATGACCATCATCCTCGTCCTGCCATTCACCTATGGCCTGGACCCACTCCAGGGACTCGCGGCCATGTCCGGCGTGTACGTCGGCGGTTCGGCGGGCGGGCTCATCACGGCCTGCCTGATCGGCATCCCCGGCACTCCGTCCGCGATTGCGACGACCTTTGACGGCTTTCCCATGGCGAGAAAGGGCGAGCCCGGCCGGGCGGTCTGGCTCGGCACCTGGGCCTCGTTCTGGGGCGGGATCCTGGGCGGCATCTTCCTCATCGGCGCGACCGCGCCGCTCGCCGCCTTCGCCCTCCAATTCGGGCCGTGGGAGTACTTCTCCCTCTTCATCTTCGCTCTCTCCATGGTCGCGGGGCTGACGGAGGCTTCGCTCCTGAAGGGCCTGCTCTCGGGAGCCATCGGTCTCGTCGTCACCGTGATCGGCGCCGACCCGATCATGGCGGTCCCGCGGCTCACCATGGGGTCGGAGTTCCTGCAGGGCGGCTTCCAGTTCCTGCCCATTCTCATCGGCATCTTCGCCTTCGCCCAGATCATGGCCGATGTCGAGAAGATGGGGCCGGGCGGCGGAGAGATCCAGGCCGTCTCCGCGCCGAGCCTCGCGGTCTCCCACCTCAAGATCATCTGGGAGATCCTGAGCCGCCCCTTCCTCCTGCTCTGGTCCACCTGGGTCGGGATTCTGATCGGCGTGCTCCCGGCCATCGGCGGCAGCGCCGCCAACATCATGGCCTATGACCAGGCCAAGAAGTTCTCGCGCCATCCGGAGCGCTTCGGCACAGGCACGCCCGAGGGCATCATCGCCTCGGAGTCGTCCAACAACGCCAACGTCGGGGGCTCCCTCGTGACGATCATGGCCTTCGGCATTCCGGGGGATGCCGTCACCGCCGTCATGCTCGGCGCCATGATCATCCACGGCATCCAGCCGGGGCCGCTCTTCATCTCCCAGAATCCGGGCCTCGCCTACGGCATCTTCGCGGCCTACATCCTCGCCCACCCCATCATGGTGCTGATCATCGCCGCCGGCGCCCGCTTCTTCCTGCGCATCGTCTCGGTGCCCAAGGCAGTCCTGATCCCCGTGGTGCTCGTCCTCTGCGTGATCGGCGCCTACGCGCTCAACAACATCATGGAGAACGTCTACGTCCTGCTGATCTTCGGGTTCGTCGGCTACGTCCTCGTCAAGTTCGGCTTCCCGCTCGCGCCGCTGATCCTGGGCGTGATCCTGGGCGACCAGATCGAGGTCAACCTGGTGCGGGCCATCATGACCGACCCAGATCCCTGGCTCTTCGTGACGCGCCCGATCTCGGGCACCCTGATCGCGCTCTCGGTGGCGTCGGTGACCCTCGCCCTCTGGCAGCACCATCGCGCCCAGGCGCGCATGGTCTCGCCGCCCGAGCAGGAAGTGGAGTTCTAGGCGGCATCGATTTTCAATGACACGCGCCGGGCCCTGTGGTATGCAAGGCGCCGCCGCCATGAAACGCAGCACCGAGCGCATCTTGACCACCCACACGGGGAGCCTGCCGCGTCCCGATGACCTGACGCGGACGATGTTCGCGAAGGAGGAGGGCGTCCCCATCGATTCCGGCGCCCTCGCCGCGCGGATCCGGTCGGCGGTGGCGGAGGTCGTTCGCAAGCAGGTCGAGGTCGGCGTCGACGTCGTCAACGACGGCGAGTACAGCAAGCCGAGCTACGCCACCTACGTCAAGGACCGCCTCCGGGGGTTCGCCGGCGCGAGCCAGCCGCTGCAGTACCGGGACCTCGTGGACTTCCCCGGGATGGCGCGCCGGGTATTCGGGGACCCGGGCCGCGCGCGGCGGCGGGCGCCGGCCTGCACGAAAGCGGTTTCCGTGCAAGACGCCGAGGCGGCGCGCACCGACGTCGCCAACCTCCGGACCGCCGTCGCGCAGGTCACGCCCACGGAGGCGTTCCTCACGGCAGCCTCCCCCGGAGTCATCTCCCTTTTCTTCCACAACGAGCACTACCCGAGCCACGAGGCATACCTCTTCGCCATCGCCGAGGCTATGAAGCACGAGTATGAGACGGTGGCGCGCGCGGGGCTCGTCCTCCAGGTCGATTGCCCGGATCTCGCGATGGGCCGTCACATCCAGTTCGCCGACCTGAGCCTCGAGGAGTTCCGCACGATGGCCAGGCTGCACGTCGAGGCTCTCGACCACGCGCTGGCGGCGGTGCCGCCGGACCAGGTGCGCGTGCACCTCTGCTGGGGCAACTACGAGGGCCCGCATCACTACGACGTCCCGCTGGCGGACATCCTCGATATTGTCTTCGCCGGCCGCGCCCGGGCCGTGTCCTTCGAGGCTGCCAACCCGCGTCACGCCCACGAGTGGCGAGTCTTCGAGAGCGTCCGCGTGCCCGACGGCAAGGCGATCATCCCCGGCGTCATCGACTCGACCACGAACTTCGTGGAGCACCCCGCGCTGATCGCCGAGCGCATCAGCCGCTACGCCCGGCTGGTCGGCCGCGAGAACGTCATCGCCGGAACGGATTGCGGGTTCGGCACCTGGGTGGGCCAGGCCGCCGTGGATCCGGACATCGTCTGGGCCAAGCTCGCCAGCCTGGCCGAAGGCGCTCGCCTCGCCTCACGCGAGCTCTGGTAGGCGCGCGGCGATCAGCGCGCCATCAGCAAGCCGGCGATGGCCGCGAGACCGCCGACGACGGAGAGCACGAACCCGATCCCGCCCAGCCGGTACCAGGGTTTGATCCGGCGCTGCTCGGCGTCGGTCAGATGGACGTGCAGGCCCGAGGGAGACAGCCACCACATGCGCGGCACCTGGACCTTCCGCGACACGATACGGTAGAGCGCCACGTGATACCAGAAACCGGTCGGCATGCCCACGGCGAGCCCGAGCAGGAGCGCGCCAACGGCGAGCATGATCATCACGGGCGGTGTCAGCAGCGTGGCGAGCAGGACGACCAGTCCCACGGACGCCAGAGCAGCGAGCACCAGCGTCATTTCGAGCATCGCGCAAGACTCGCAGTCCACCGAGCCAAGGGGCGATCAGTCCGCTGCCGCGGGCGTTACCGGCGGCGCGCGATGAGGCTGATCACCGCCACGAAGACAGCCGCGCCGATGATCGACCAGATAACCGGGAAGCGCTCCGCGCCGATCCTGACGACGAACAGCTCGGGCAGGCCCAGCGCGTGGGCCATCCACATCCCCACGAGCGCGCCGATGAAGCCGAGCGCGATCGACACGAGGCAGCCGCCGTGACTGTACCCGGCGATCGCCTGGCCGATCGAGCCGCATATGCCCGCGACCAGCAGCAGAATCAGAAACGACATGAGCGTCATGGCCCATAAGGTAGCAGTCCTCGAGACCCCTTGACAACGGGGACGGCCGGCGGTCTGTTAAGGGTGACGGCAGCCGAGGCGCCAGCTCGCTGTCGTGGCATAAACCGTCGAGGAGGTCAGGATGGAGCACACGCCACCCGGCTTACTGGGCGCGCCATCAGACGGGCTTCACCCCTGATGGCGCGCAACGCGGCAGCAGTCGCAGCAGCAGCACCTTAAGACTCCGGCTTTTGCCGGAACATGCCCGGGGTGGTTCGTCCCGGCGCCTCAACATCGAAGCCCGGAAGCGGGTTACCGGTCCCGCTCCCGGGCTTCACCTTGTTCGGCCCACCAGAACCGGCGCGGACTTAGGCCGTCGCCAGCCCCGCGAGCGCGCGGAGGCGCGGCTTCACGGCCTGCCAGGCGCGGCCCATGTACACGCACAGGAGGATCAGCGCGATGGTCGCGGTCCAGTAGAGGACCCAGTTGTTGAAGCGCAGCCCGAGCGCCCGGTGGATGATCGTCTCCTCGATGACCTGGTGGGCGAAGTAGAGCACCAGCGCCGTCTGGCCCAGCGTCACCAGCCACGGCAGCTCCCAGCGCCGCACCTCCATGAGCCAGTAGCAAAGGGCGAGCAGCCACGCGACGCCCGTGATGATCAGGAAGGTCGTCACGCCGCGCGGCGTCCAGTAGTGGTTCAGGCCGAAGCCCAGATCCCGGTTGAAGCCGAAGCGCGGCACCGTCGGGGTCCACCACTCGTGGAGGCCGTAGGCCGCCAGGAAGACCAGGCCGACGACCGCGGCGGTCGCGAAGTAGCGCGCCTCCGCGGCCGGGCCGCGTGCCCGGGCTTCGAGCCACACCCAGCCCAGCGCGAGCCCCATGAGCGCGGGCGCGATCCACGGCCAGGGTGGGAAATCGCCGAACGCCATGGTGCACGGAATCGGATGCACCTCGCACCAGCGGACGAGCGCCGTGTGTGACCACCCGTAGGACAGGTAGACGAGCGCCGCGATGGCCGGGAGCGCCCACCGTGCCCACCGCCGGCGCAGCACCGGGACGAGCGGGCCCAGCAGGATGATGGTGAGCCCGATCGTCTGCAGCACGCCGCCGTGCCACACCCGCTCCTCGGGCGGCACGGGTGGCCGGGGCAGCATGATCAGATTGAGGAGGTACCCGGCGGCGACGATACCGATCCCGCGCCGGAAGTAGCGGCGGAAGTCGCCGATGAACCCCTCCGAGTGCCCGCGGTGGTGATACGAGATCGGCAGGCAGAAGCCCACGAGGAAAAGAAAGATCGCCGCCGGCAGGAGGAGACTGCCGTAGACCAGATGGTAGCGCGGCCACCCCATGACGACATCTAACCAGTCGCGCGAGGTGTGGTTGACGACCATCAGGATGAGGGCGACCCCGCGCAGCCCGTCGAGGAAGCGTAGGCGCCCGCCGATCCTGGCGCTCGGCCCGGCCGAGGAAGCATCCCGATTCTGCCCGGCGTGGGGCGCGATGCTATTGATAGCAGATCCGCTGCTGGTAATCGTCGTTGCGAACGATCACCCAGCGGCTCCCGTCCGTCACCTGGCGGACTCTGTAGCATTCATTGATGTTCCGCTCTCGCGTGACCTTGCCGTCTCGCCAGTGGAAATCCATGCTGTAGCGCACTCCGAAGGTCGCCTGCCGGTCGTCGCTGCCCTGGTACATGATCTCGTACTTCAGAACATCGACGCGATCGACCCGTGCGAAGTCGCCGCGCCGGCGCTGCGCGATCTCCTCGTAGCCGCGGCTGTAGGTGGCGCCGTTCTTCAGCCGGCCGGTCTGCACGACGCCGCTGTCGAATTGGCGCAGGTACAGGGTCGCGTCCTTTTGCATCCAGGCCTGATAGAGGAGGTCGATCGGCTCGCGCATGCGCTCGATGTTGGGGCCGACCCGCTCCGGGGCGTCACTGCGCGTGAGAAAGCCCAGGTCCTGCAGGGTCTTCACGGTGATGTTGGGCAGGCGCGCGAGCTGCGGCGTGCCTTGTGCCGTGGAGTAGAGCAGGAACTCGCCGCCGCGATGACCGGCGAGGCTGCCGAACGCGGGCGTGTGCTTCGGGTTGGCGCTCAGCGCCTGAACGTAGGAGGCCAGCTCCGAAAACGTGAGGAGGCCGCTGGGGCGCTGCTTCACGACTCCGGGCTCCAACCCCTTCAGCAGGAAGTAGGTGAACCAGCTCAGGTTCGCCGGGCCATTGTCCAGGACCTCCTGGTCTTCACCGCCGGCGCTCAGGTACTGGCGGACGCGGCGAGCGCCGAGATTGCGCGCCATGAACGTTTCGCTGTCGTACTGCAGCCGCTCGCCGGCGGCGCGTGTCTGGAACTGTCCCATCAGGCCGGCGTAGCAGCTGTCGAAGATGAACAGCTGATGGCGCGCGCGATCGAGGCTGCGTGAGTACTTCACGATGTCGCCCGTGGAGATGAGCGAGGCCGCATCGTTCCTGTCCCGCCCGCCGGGGACGACCAGATAGGCGACGTCGACTCCTTCCTGGCGCTGGGCCTTGCCGTGGCCGGCGAAGAAAAAGACGAAGCGGTCCTGCTCGGTGATCCGGTCGCCGATCTCCCGCACCACCTTTTCCATGTTGCGTTTCGTCGCGGCCTGGACACCGACCAGCGAGCTGACCTGATAGCCCTGGGCGCGGAGATAGCGCTCGACGGCGCGCGCGTCGGCTTCGGCGTTCGCCAGCTTGGGCAGGCCGATGCTCGAATAATCGTCGACGCCTACGACGATGGCGTAGCTCTTCTGGAATTCCTGCCCCTGGGCCGTCCCGACGGTGCACAGCAGAAAGACCAGCACGAGCCGCCACATGCCTATTGTCCGCGTACCTTCAAACCGCCCTGGCCCACGTCGACTTGTCCGGAGGACTGCAGGTCCGCCTTGGGGACAACGATCTCGGGGGGCGAGGTCCAGACCAGCGCGGCTATGATCGCCGCGCCGAACAGCGCGAAGAAGGTGCCCGGCGCGACGTTGCCGAGCTTCAGGGTGTTGCTCCCCACTCCTGCCTCGAGGCTCCCCTGCTGCGCGGCGAACCCACTCTGGAACAGACGGTAGCCGAGGATGATGGCGACAAGCCCGCAGGCGAGCACGCAGAGCCGCCAGATCAGCACGTAGGCGACCGAGACGACGAATGGGGTCATCGATGCTCCTCCTGGGAAGCGGTCCCGGGCGGAATAAGACCCTTGATCGGCTCACCGAGCGGTGGGGTCAACTACATCTCGGCCGCGGGGTCCCTTATTGCAGCGTGCCCCGCGCTTCGATGAAGGTGTAGTCCCACACCGTCACACGATACGACGCGGCGGCGACCATCTTGTCGATCTCGAAGTACACCTGGGTGAATCCTGGGACGCCTCCGGGTACCCACTCGATGCGCTGGCCGACCACCTTTCCGGATGAGTCGACCGCGATCCCGAGCACCCGAAAGGGCGAGGCGAACTGTCCATACTGGCTGGAGACACGGCCATACAGCACAGCGGATCCGTCCTGCGCGGGCTCCACCTTCCAGTCGAGCGCGAACTTGGACTGCCATCCCGGCACGAGCGAGTCGAACTCGGTGGCTCTGGTCAGCGGATTGCTCGCGGTCGCGCACGCCGAGACCAGCAGGGCAATCGCTCCGAGCCCCAGCCAGGCAACCATGGATCTCCGTAATGTCTTCATCGCCACCATCGTGCCAGATCGTCAAGCGCGCGTCAAACTCAGGCCCGGACCGGGCCGCTGAGCGTGCAGTCGAGGCTCACTGCGAGCGGCCGCGGCCCGCGATATCCCAGACGGCTTCGACACTCTGGCCGCGCATGGCGTAGATGCGGTCGTAGAGGTTGATGGTCGGGTCGCAGTGCGGCGGGAAGAATTCGATCAGCTGGCCGAGCGCGGGCAGTCGCCCCTCCTCCGAGACCATGAGCCGGCCGTGCTCGTCGCCGGCCCAGGAGTACGTCACGCCCGGGCACTCGACGGCCTCGGGCACGAAGGGCTTGTCGGTGGAGAACGCCTTGAGCCCGCCGTCCACCATGGCCATGTCCCGGGTCGGCACGCTCACCACCGTCGTCAGCACGGTCAGCGCCATCTCGAAGTCGTCGTAATCGCCGCCGCCCTTGCCGCCGATCTTCCGGTAGTCGAGGTCCATCACGCAGTACGAGCCCGACTGCAGCTCGGTCAGCCCCTTGAGATCGCAGTCGATGTTGAAGGTGCCGGACGACCCGCCGCTGACGATCTCGACGGGCAGCCCGTTCTTCTCGAAGAGATCGCGCGTCTTCATGAGCCGGTTCATCCACCGGTGCGAGGTCTTGCGTCGGTTGGCGTAGCCCGGCACATGTGCGCACTGCCCCGCGTAGCCCTGGAGCCCCCGCAGGTTGAGCGCCGTCTCGAGCGTGACCATGCGCGCGACGTGCACAGCGGGCTCTCCCGGCTGGACGCCGGTGCGGCGGCCGCCCACGTCCACGTCCACGAGGACGTTGAGCACCTTGCCGGCGCGCGCCATCGCCTGCCCCAGCGCCCGCACGTTGTCCGGGTTGTCCACGACGACGAGCGTCTCGGGAGCGCGCTCGAGGACGCCGAGCAGGCGACCGATCTTCTCGGGCCCGACGACCTCAGTCGTGATCAGGATGTTGCGGATGCCCGACTCCGCCATCACCTCGGCCTCGCCCACCTTGGCGCAGCAGATCCCGACGGCACCCGCGGCGATCTGGCGGCGCGCGATCTCCGGGCACTTGTGCGTCTTGGAATGCGGCCGGAGCTTCTTGCCCGCCGCCTTCACCCAGGCCGCCATCTTCGCGACGTTGCGCTCGAACCGGTCGAGGTCGAGCAGGAGGGCAGGCGTGGGGATCTCGGCTCGCGTCATGGCGTGGCGAGCATACCACGACTCGTTGTATCATCGGCGGCATGACGACACCGACGCTCACGCATCCCGGCGTGGTGGACTGGTCCGGGGAGAACCCCGGCATGTATCTCAAGGAGCGGGCCGACGGCCCCTTTGTCACGCTCGTGTCGTTCTTCCGCGTCGTCGCCTCGCCCCACGGGCGCGGCCACGCGCTCGTGCTGCTCGAGGCGCCGATGCTCGACCGGAGCCTGCCCGAAGCGCTCAACGTCTGCGTCACCGACAACGACGCGCTCGCGCGCTATCTCGTCACCGAGTTCGTCGCCTCCTTCGGCGCCTTCAAGGGAGCGACGGCGCTCCAGCACATGGACTACGTGCCGCTCGAGGGTGTCGCCGCGTCGGGCGACACGCGCTCGTCCGTCGTGGAGTGGGTCAAAGGCGGGGACGTCGAGGCGGCGCTCTCCTGGGAAGATCTGGGCGAGCCCTACGTCGTCACCCTGCCCAAGGAGCAGTCGCCCACCGGCAAGCACTCGCTGGTGAGCCTCTTCGTCGATGCCCGGCGCGTCACGGCCACGGTCAACGGCCGTCCCCTCAAGGGCCACCCCGTTCCGCGCGAGTTCGCGGGGCGGCAGAGCAGCACGGCCTTCCTCGCCTTCTCGGAGACCTGGGTCAGGCTCTAAGAGATCCGATGCCCACAGCAAAGCCGCCCGAGGAAGCGACTACCCTGGACGCGCTGCGCCGGGCCGCGGCCTCCTGCACGGGATGCGACCTGTACAAGCGCGCCACTCAAACCGTCTTCGGCGAGGGCAATCCCCGAGCGTCCATCATGCTGATCGGTGAGCAGCCTGGGCATGAAGAGGACCTGGCCGGCCGGCCGTTCGTCGGGCCCGCCGGGCGGCTGCTCGACAAAGCCCTTGTCCAGGCGGGGCTCGATCGCCGCCACGTCTATATCACGAATATCGTCAAACACTTCAAGTGGAAAGAAAAGGAAGGCGGAAAGCGGCGCATCCACGAGAAACCAGGGCGCGGCGAGATCGAGGCCTGCCGCCCCTGGTTCGACAAGGAGCTCTGGCTGGTCCAGCCCGAGGTTCTCGTGTGCCTTGGCGCGACCGCCGCCGCCGCTATCTTGGGGCCGGCCGTGAGGGTGGGAACCGCTCGCGGCCGCGCGCTGTCGTCCCCACAGGGCATTCGAACCTTCGTCACGGTGCATCCGTCGGCAATCCTTCGCATTCCGGAAGACGCGGAGCGGGCGGCGGAGATGGGTCGCTTCGTGGCCGATCTCCGGCGCGCGAGTTCGCGGAGCGGCAAAGCAGCACGGCCTTCCTCGCCTTCCCGGAGACCTGGCTCAGGCTCCAGCAAGGGAGCGCCAGCCCGCTAGCATTGTCGACGGAAGCTGACCGTGAGCGCGGTCATGCCGTAGACGATGCCGGTCTCTCTTGACATGTCAGATACCCCTATGCTAAGTACTCCGCCTCACATCGAATCGCTGATGTTCCCCGGCACTGATCCAACGGAGAGGAGGGAGGCACGGGCTCCACGCAGGGGAGCTTTCCGCTGGCTTCAGGTAGAGGCAACGCCTACGAAGCGAATGGCCTTACATGCCGATGGAGGGAGACACATGAATCGATCGCTCCTGGGAGTGTCAGTTCTCCTCGTGGTCCTGGTGATGCTGCCTCTGGCTCCGGCCTTCGCGGGGGACGGGGTGGCGCCAGGGGCCCAGACCGCCCCTGGTCCCGACTCGTTGTTCACCGGCTCTTGCAAGAAATCCGCGAATATCGACTTCGCCGTGGCGGACGACACGGGCAACACAACAAGCTCGACGGCCTTTGTCCCCGTGCCCGGCATGTCGGTCACCTTCAACCTGGGGAGGGGCGGCACCTGCGTAAAGGTGGAGTACTCGGCCTTTGTGTTCGCCACGACAGGCGGTACGGCTCTGATGTTTGTCCGGGCCTTTAACGTGACAAGCGGGGTCGAGTGCCTGCCTGGCTCGGTGCAGTTCTCGGGCGACGATGACGAGGACGCGGACGGCAAGTGGGCCAGGTCTCACGCCTTCAACTTCGTCTGCACAGGCCTCAGCCCCGGGACCTGGACCATCCGGATCGAGTGGGCGAGTTTCGACGGCGGGGCCATCTTCACCCACAAGCGGAGCATGTTCGTCCACCACAAGTAACGCCGGGGGCGGGGGGGTCAGGACGACCCTCCCGCCCACCTTTCACCACAGTTTCGCGACAAAGCGATCGCAGGACCACTAGTCGACACTGACTTCGTCGGAGAGCTCGTTCTTGTCGCCCGGCCGGCGCGGGAAGTGATGGCCGAGCGCCCGGCCCACCTCGGCGACGGCATGCAGGAGGCCGTCGCGCGGGCCCTGTTCCCTCATCCGCAGGAGGACGCCGGCGACCAGCCCCTGCCAATAGGCCTCACCCACTCGCTCGTGAATGCCCGTGTCTCCGACGATCGCGAGCTTCCTGTCGGTCACCGAGATGTAGACGAGGACGCCATTTCGCTTGGCGGTCTTGTGCATGCCCAGCCTCTCGAACACCTTGATCGCCCGCTGAAGCGCATCACCCGGACACGAGTGGTCCAGGTGGATGCGGATCTCGGCCGAGGTGTGTCCCTCGGCTTGCGCGACAGCGCTTGCGACGGCCTCGAGGTCATCTGCCGAGAGAAACGCGCGCACCCACTTTGGATGTCGAGTCATCACCAGTCTCCGCTCGCACCGCCGCCGCCGAACCCGCCGCCCCCGCCGCTGAAGTCACCGCCCCCGCTCCCTCCTCCGCCGCCGCCCCAGCCTCCACCGGGAAAGATGATGGGCCCGCCCCAGCCGCGCGAGCCGCCCGTCCACCCCTGGCGCCTCACGTGCGAGCTCAAGAGTGCGGGAACCACGATGGTCAGGATGCCTCCCACGACGATGAAGAGCAGGAGAATCGGAAAGGTGCTCTCGCCCCGCCCCCTGGCGCGCTGGCCCTGCGGCGCCGCCTTGTAGGTACCGGCGATGGCCTGCTCGATCGCGTCGAGTCCGGCGGCGATGCCGCCGGCGATCTTGCCCTCGCGGAAGCGCGGCGCGACGGCCTGGCGCAGGATCTGGCTCGAGAGCGCGTCGGTCAGCCTGGACTCGAGACCGTAGCCGACTTCGAGACGCATCTTCCTGTCCTCGATGAAGACCAGGAAGATGACACCGTTGTCGAGGCCCTTCTGGCCCACCCGCCAGGCCTGCGCGAGGCGAATCGAGTAGTCCTCCAGACTCTCGCCCTGGAGCGAGCGGAAGATCGCGACGACGATCTGGTTGCTGCTCTCCCGCTCGCGCGCGCGAAGCGTGTCCTCGAGGCGGCTGCGCTCGTCGGCGGAGAGCGCCCCGGCGTAGTCGTTGATGCGGTAGACGGGCGGGGGCGGGATGGGGAGCGATGCCGACGCTGCGCCACCGAGGGCGGCTAGGACCACCGCCGCGAGCAGCGGTCGGCTCAGGCGCATGCGGGCGGCCTCGGGACGCTCCGGACTCTCTAGAACTTCACTTTCGGAACGGTCTCGCCCCCTTGCGCGGCCTCAAAAAAGGCCTTCTCCTTGAAGCCCATCAACCGCGCTACGAGCGCTCCCGGCATCACCTTGATCTTCGTGTTGTAGTCGCGCACCGCCTCGTTGAACCGCTGGCGCTCGACCGTGATGCGGTTCTCCGTCCCCTCGAGCTGGCTCTGCAGCGCCAGGAAGTTCTGATTGCTCTTGAGCTCGGGGTAGCGCTCCACCGTGACCAGCAGGCGCGAGAGGGCGCCGCTCAGCTGGTTCTGCGCGTCCTGGAACTTCTTGAAAGCAGCCGGGTCATTCAGGAGCTCCGGCGTCGCCTTGATGCCGCTGGCGCTGGCGCGGGCCTGGGTCACCGCCTCGAGCACGGTCTTCTCCTGGGCGGCGAAGCCCTTGACGGTCTCGACGAGGTTGGGGATCAAGTCGGCGCGCCGCTGGTAGACGTTCTGCACCTGCGCCCACTTCTCGCTGACCACCTGGTCGGCGGCGACAAAACTATTGTAGACGCCGAAAAGCGTGGCGAAGCCGATCACCACGATCAGAACGACGACACCGATGACAATCAGCGCTGTTTTCATGGCAAGAGAGTATACCCTGACTATCCCATTGGTGAAAACCAGCAGGCGGCTCAAAAAGGTCCAGCTGCGAGGCGGCGCCCCGCAGTTCGAGTTGAGCGGCAGCCTGTGGCCGTCGCGAGACGAGAGCTGAGTTGATCCGCAGGTGAGCCGTCCGACTGACTCGGCCCTCGCCTCGGGGCTCCGCCCCTCAGCTCGAACGGCCACGAACCTGCGGCCGAGGGCGCCCCAACACGTCTCTAGCCACATGATGCAGGTGGGCCCTTATCGGCGGCCTGCCCTGCTAGAGGTCGTTGCCAGAATAGGACTGGTTGAAGGACTTGTTGCACAGCGGGAAGTCGGGAACGATGTTCTTCAGCAGCGCGTAGGACAGCGGCCGCCAATTGAGGAAGGACGGGTCCATGATCTTGACCCGGTACAGCGCCCCGCTCGCGTCGGCCATGACCCAGTGGATGATCGCCCCGCGCCAGCCTTCGACCATGCCCCAGCCCGGCTCGAAGGCCGGCAGCGGCCCCAGCGCGGCGGCGAGCGGCCCCGTGGGCATGCGCCCGACGGCCTGGCGGATCAGCCGCGCCGACTCGCGGGCCTCCTCGACCCGGCAGAGGGTTCGCGCTTTGACGTCGCCCGAGGTGAACAGGGGCACGCGGAAGGACAGCTCGCCGTACGCCGCGAATGGGTGGTCGCGCCTCACATCGGCATCTATCCCCGAGGCGCGCGCGACGTAGCCCAGCACCCCGTGATCGCGCGCAGTCCGTGCGGTGAGCCTGCCAGTGCCTTCGAGCCTGTCCTGGACGAGGCTCGAGGCGAGCGACAACGCCACGATCTCCTCGAAATCCGCGAGCGCGGCGTCCACCTCGGCGGGCAGGTCGAGGCCCGCGGGCAAATCGTGACCGACGCCGCCGGGCACGACGCCGCCTCGCAGGAGCCGGTTGCCCGTGAGCCGCTTGTTCAGCCGCAGGAGCCGCTCGCGGATGCGGAAGCAGTGCGAGTGGGCCACGGCGAAGCCCGTGTCGTTGGTGATCATGCCGAAATCGGCGATGTGGTTGTACAGCCGCTCCATCTCGAGCAGCACGACGCGGAGGTAGCGCGCGCGATCGGGCACGACCGTGCCGGCCAGCGCCTCGAGCGCCTCGCAGTAGGCCAACGAGTGGCCGGCCGTCGTGTCTCCGGAGACGCGCTCGGCCAGCTCCAGCCCTGCAGCGGGGGCGCGCCGCTCGAAGAGCTTCTCCGTGCCCTTGTGGGTGTAGTAGAGGCGGGTGCGCATGTTGATGATGGTCTCGCCGACCACGGAGAAGCGGAAATGCCCCGGCTCGATGACGCCCGCGTGCACGGGCCCGACGGGGATCTCGTAGACGCCCTCGCCGCCCACTTCCACGAACGGAAAGGGCCGCCCGTCGTCGGCGAACTCCCCCGCCCGGGCGTCCTTCCTCAGCGGGAAGTAGTCGGCAGGCCAGAAGCCGTGGCGCACGAGCGGGCGCGGGTCCGGGTGGCCCGCCGCCGTGATGCCGAAGAGATCGTAGATCTCCTGCTCGAAGAGCGAGGCCGGGTGATGGAAGGTGCCGAGCGACGCGACGGCGGGCTCCCGGGCCGCCAGGGTCTTGCGCGCATGGAGGAACCAGTTCTCGCGCGGGTGCGCGTACAGGTAGTAGACGTCGAAGGCCTCCAGGTCGTCGCGCCGGTCGTTCGCGACCATCAGGCGGAGCTCGGCGCCGAAGTCCGCGCGGAGCATCTGCGCCAGGCGGAGCGCGTCACCCGCCTTGACCGAGCCGTGTATCTCCCTGCCGCGCACGATCCGGGCGCCCGACAGGCGCGGGCCCAGCGCGGCGATGACCGCCTGGAGATCTCTCATCGGCCGGCGATCTCCACGATCCTGTCGAGGAGCTCGGTCATCGGCGCGGGCATCGTGAACCCCAGGACGACGAGCATCGCGGCACACGCGACGAGCGGCACCACGGCCCAGCCGCGGCCCTCTCCGTGGCGCAACCCGGCCGGGGGCTCGCCGTAGAGCATGCGGTTCAGGTGCGCCAGCAGCGAGACGAAGGCGACGGCAAGGAGCGCCAGCACGGCCGCCATCAGCCAGCCCTGCCCGTCGGCAAAGCCCGCGCGCACCAGCGTGAACTTCGAGAGGAACATGCCGAAGGGCGGCAGTCCCAGGAGCGAGATCATGCCGGCGGCGAAGAGGCCGCCCGTCCACGGCATGACGCGCAGGAGCCCCGACACGCGGCCGATCTCGGGCGAGCCGTACCGGTCGAGGATGCGCCCCGAGACGAAGAACATCATGGACTTGGCGATCGTGTGGTTGACGAGGTGGAGCATGGAGGCGAAGACGCCCAGGGGGCCCAGCGCGAGCCCCAGGCACATGAGCCCCGTGTGCTCGATGCTGGAATACGCGAGGAGACGCTTGTACTGGCGCTGGATCACGAGGGAGAGCGCGGCGATGGCGAGGGAGAGGAGCCCCAGGCCGATGAGGAGCCGGTTGGGGAACTGGGACCCGACGGCCGCGGTGACGACCGCCCTCCAGCGGACGATGGCGTAGAGCGCGACGGCCAGCAGCACGCCCGACATCATCGCCGAGAGCGCAGCGGGCGCCTCCGAGTGCGCGTCGGGCAGCCAGGTGTGCATGGGCGCGAGCCCGGCCTTGGTGCCGTACCCGATCAGGATGAAGACGAAGGCGAGCTGGATCACCGGCGGGTGCAGCACGGGCGCACTGGCCAGGAGCACCGTCCAGTTGAGCGCGTACTCGCGCTGGCCGACCAGCGTCACGAAGTCGAAGTAGCCCAGCACGGTGCCCACGAAGGCCAGCGCGATACCGACCGAGCCGATCAGGATGTACTTCCAGGAGGCCTCGACCGACGCCTTGCTGACCGTGAGCGGCACGATGACGGCGGAGGTGATGGTCGTCGCCTCGATGGCGATCCACATGACGCCGACGTTGTTGGCCGTCACGGCGATGAGCATGGTGAAAGCGAAGAGCGAGGCGAAGACGCGGAAGCGCCGCACCTCGGCCGGCGTGTAGTGCTCCTCGCGCCCGAGGCGAGGGCCGAGCAGCGCCGCCAGTGCCGCGACGAAGGCGACGCACGCCGCGAGGAGCGCCGAGAGCGCGTCCACGCGGAAGAGAACGGTCGGCCCCCAGGTCGGCGTCCAGCCGTCCAGCACGAGCGCCGCGAGCCTGAGCGCCGCCAGGAGGGAGGCCAGCCCGAGCCCGGCGTGGAGCACGGACGCGGCGCGCCAGCGCGGCGGAATCACCAGGGCACCTAGTGCAGCGAGGAGCGGAGGCAGCAGCAGGGTGAGGAATGGAGCGCTCATGCCGTCATTCCCGGAGCCTGTTGAGCTGCTCGACGTCGATGCTCTCGAAGGTCTCGTGGATCTGATAGACGAAGACCTGCATCACGATGAAGCCCAGCGCCACGTCGAGGAAGACGCCGATCTCCACGATGATCGGGATGCCGTGAGTGCCCAAGACGGCCAGGAGCGCGATGGCGTTCTCGAGCATGAGGAAGCCCACGACCTGCGTCAGCGCCTTCTTCCGGCTGATGATGACGAAGAGGCTGATGAAAACGAGCCCCATGGCGAGCGGCATCCCGGTGCGCGTGGGCAGCTGGCTCACGGACACGAGCGGCGCCGTGACGACATAGGCCAGGAGCACCAGCAGCCCGCCGACGAGCAGCGAAATCGCCGTGTTCACGTAGGGCTCGAGCTCGCGCTCCGTGCCGAAGCGCCGCATCATGCGCTTGAGCAGAACGGGGATGCCGATGCCCTTGACCAGCAGCAGGAGAGCGGCCACGGCCCAGAGCTGCCAGTCGCCCGTGAACCAGCCGACGATCGCCGTCGTCGCCGCCAAGGCGACCGACTGGGCCGTGAAGGCGCCGATATGCGCGGCCACGCCCCGCCGCCAGAGCATCACGAGCCCGGCGAGCAGCACCAGCGTGGAGCCGCCCACCGACAGCTGCGAGACGAGCTGGGGGCTCATCGGAGGAGGAAGGATGCCGTGACGGCGAGGAGCGCGAGGATGAAGGACGCGCTGAGAAGCTCGGGCACGCGGAAGAGCCGGAGCTTGGCGATATGCGTTTCCAGGAGGGCGACCACGCTCCCCAGCGCCAGGAGCTTGAGCGCGAGCGTCAGCGCGGCCCACAGGAGCGCGCCCGGCGTGAGGGCGGCGGCGATTCCCCAGGGCGCGAAGAGATTGCCCAGCAGGGTGAAGAAGACGAGGAGCTTGAGCGCCGCGGCCCATTCGATCAGCGCCAGGTAGCGGCCGGAGTACTCGAGCACCATGGCCTCGTGGATCATTGTCAGCTCGAGGTGCGTCGCCGGGTTGTCCACCGGCAGCCGGCCCGTGTCGGCGAGCGTCACGACGAAGATGGCGGCGAAGGCGAGCACGTGCCCGGGAGCGAGCGCTTCCGTCGGCATCGCCAGCGTGCGCGCGGCGATCTGGCCGAGATTCGTCGAGCCCGCGCTCCAGGCGAGCGCGAAGATCGCGAGCGCCATGGTCGGCTCGGCCAGCGCCGCCACCGCCATCTCGCGGCTCGCGCCCATGCCGCCGAAGGGCGAGCCCGGGTCGAGCCCGGCGAGCGCCAAGAAGAACGTGCCGAGCAGCAGCAGGTAGACCACCACGAGGAGATCGCCCGCGCCGTCGAAGGGCAGCGGCACGGCGAGGAGCGGCACGAGGGGCGTGACCGCCACCGTGCTCCCGAAGACGATGAAGGGCGCGGCGCGGAAGAGCCAGGAGGCGTTGTTGGAGACGACGACCTCCTTGGCGAAGAGCTTCCGCAGTTCGAGGTACGGCTGCCACGGAGGCGAGCCCCGGCGGTTCTGGAGGCGCGCCTTCATCCAGCGGATGGCGCCGACGAGCCCGGGCGCCAGGGAGAGCGCCACCGCCGCCTGCACGGGCCCGAGCAGCCAGGGACTCATCGCCGCCCCGTCACGACGAGCCAGCCCAGGAGAAGCACGAGCGCCGCGACCAGGTAGGTGAGATACGCGTGCACCGAGCCCGACTGCAGCGCCAGCACCCGCTCGGACCACGCCCTGATCCGCGCGATCACCGGCGCGTAGAGGTAGCGCTCGAACCACGGCACGATGGCGGAGTGATAGGAGATGGACTGCACGAAGTAGCGTGAGGCGGGGTGGAAGTCGATGCTGAGGTCCTCGCTCGGGCGGTAGACCGCGGCGAAGATGCGGCGCAGCGGCTCGGCAAAGGCGGTCGCCGTGTACTCCATGCGCAGAGTCTGGACCACGCGCCCGCACCCCCACGTCTCGCTGACGCGCACCGGCCGGCGCGACGCGAATGCCTTCACCGCGAGCCAGGCGGCGAGGACGACCACGCCCAGCCCCGCCGCCACGAGCGCCGGCGACATCCGCGCGAAGCCCCCCGGGGTCCGGAGCGCCAACCCGACGCGGAACGACGGGCCCGGCCCGGACAACTCGACGAGCGGCGCGACAGCCGCAGACAGCCGCGGGACGATCTCGAAGGCGCCGACGCTCAAGACGAGGCACGCGCCGGCCAGCAGGACCATGCCCGCGCGCATCGACCGCGCGGCCTCATGGGCGCGTTCGGCCTCGGGCGAGCGCGGGATGGCGAGGAAGGTGATGCCGAAGGCTTTGACGAAGCAGGCGGCGCAGAGGCCGGCCGTCAGCGCCAGCATGCCCAGCGACAGCACCATCAGCGTAGCGACCAGGGGCGACGGTGCGGCGATGCCCGGCAGGAGCGACTGGAAGAGCAGCCACTCGGAGACGAAGCCATTGAGCGGCGGCAGCCCCGAGATCGCCGCGGATCCTACGAGGAAGAGCGCGGCCGTCCACGGCATGCCGCGGATCAGGCCACCAAGTCGGTTCATGTCGCGCGTGCCCGTGGCGTGGAGCACGGCGCCGGCGCCGAGGAAGAGGAGTCCCTTGAAGACGGCGTGGTTGATGGTGTGGTAGAGCGCCGCCACGAGGGCCAGGGCGGCCGCCGCCTCCATCTGAAAGCTCCTGAAGAGCAGGCCCGCGCCCACCCCCATCGTGATCAAGCCGATGTTCTCAACGGAGTGGTAGGCCAGCAGGCTCTTGAGGTCGTGCTCCATCAGCGCGTAGAGCACGCCCAGCAGGGCTGAAACGGCGCCGAGCGCGAGGACGAGACCGCCCCACCAGGCGGGGCCGCCGCCGAGTAGGTCCAGGCTGACGCGGAGGAGGCCGTAGATGCCCATCTTGATCATCGCGCCGGACATGAGCGCCGACACGTGGCTCGGCGCGGCCGGATGCGCCCGCGGAAGCCAGACGTGGAGCGGGATGAGCCCGGCCTTCGAGCCGAAGCCGATGAGAGCCAAGGCGAAGATGACGTCGCGCGTCCCCGGCGCGAGCGTACGGGCCGCCGCGCGAAGATCGCCGAAGCCTCCCGGGCCGCCCGACTGGAGGAGCAGGAAAGCGCCGAGAAGACAGGCGAGGCCGAGCTGGGTCATGGCGAGATACCACTGGCCGGCGCTCACGACCTCCGGCTGGTCCGACTCGGTCATCACGAGGAAGTAGGAGCTGAGCGACATGCCCTCCCAGACGAGAAGGAAGGTCAGCGTCCCGTCGGCGAGCGGGACGAGGCTCATCGTCAGGAGGAAGACGTTCAGCATGAAGCCGACCTGGCGGAGCGCGGGACGGCCATCCCACGTCCGCGAGTAGCCCGCGCCGTAGAGCGCCGACGGCGCGGCAACCAAGCTCGTCAGGGCAAGGAAGACGGCGCCCAGGGGGTCGAGGGTGAATGCCATGCCGCCCACGGGCCCGAGGAGACCCGGCGCGTCGAGGGAAAATGCCGCGCCCCAGATACACGCGCCCGCCGCCAGCGCGAGGCCGGCCGAGGCGCCGGTGATCGCGCCCAGCGCTGACACCCACCGCGCGAGCGCGCCCGTTCCCAGGAAGAGGGCGGCCGCGGCGCCGGAAGCGTAGCCCGCGACCAGGAGGAAGAAGAGGGCGCGCACGGGCTAGGCGCGCTCGCTTCTGAGCGCGGTCAGGATGCCCTGGAGGATGTGCGCCGGCTCGGGCGGGCAGCCGTCCACGAAGACGTCCACGGGGATGACGCGGTCCACGCTGCCAGCGACGGCATAGCTGCCGGCGAAGACGCCGCAGGTGCGCGCGCAGTCCCCGACGGCCACGACGAGCTTGGGATCGGGCGTGGCTTCGTACGTCTTCCGGAGCGGCACTTCCATGTTCCGCGTTACGGGGCCGGTGACGAGGAGGAGGTCGGCGTGGCGCGGCGAGGCGACGAAGTGGAAGCCGAACCGCTCGCTGTCGTAGACCGGGCTCATGAGCCCGGTGATCTCGATCTCGCAGCCATTGCAGGAGCCGGCGTCCACCTCGCGGATGCTGAGCGCCCTTCCGAATAGCCGTCGCGCCTCGGCATCTACTTCGCGGACCAGGTGGACGATCTGGCCGTCACGGGCCGGCAGCGGCTCGGTGACAATGCCCGTCCGGAAGATCTTCGAGAGCAGGGACATGCGTCCGCTATCATGGCCCCTCGCGCGAGGACGCGTCAAGTTGACCGGGTGCCCGACCCGTGCTAAAACCGTGGGCACTCTCACCGCAGCGCGATCCGCACGGCGGCGACCCCTGATGCAGGAGGCCCCACCCATGGATCTGAACTACACGCCCGAGGACGTCGCCTTCCGCAAGCAGGTGCGGACCTGGCTCGAGCAGAACCTGCCCAAGACGGAGATTCGCACCCTCGAGGACCGCCGCGCGTGGCACCGCAAGCTCTTCGAGGCCGGCTATCTCGGCATGGGCTGGCCCAAGGAGTACGGCGGCGGCGGCGCTCGGCCCATGGAGCAGGCGATCGTCGCCGACGAGATGGCGCGGGTCAACGCGCCGGCGCCGACCAACAGCCTCGGGCTCGGCATCGTCGGTCCGACCATCGTCGTCCACGGCACGGACGCCCAGAAGCGCCGCTATCTCAAGAAGATCCTCGCGGCCGAGGAGCTCTGGTGCCAGCTCTACTCCGAGCCCAACGCGGGCTCGGACCTGGCCGCGCTCAGGACCTCGGCCGTGGACGAGGGCGACCGCTTCCTCGTCAACGGCCAGAAGATCTGGACGAGCGGTGGCACGATCGCCGACTGGGGGCTCCTCCTCGCCCGCACCGACACCAAGGTCGCCAAGCACAAGGGCATCAGCTGCTTCCTCATGAACATGCGCCAGCCGGGGGTGGACGTGCGCCCGCTCAAGCAGATCACGGGCTCCTCGGAGTTCTGTGAGGTCTTCATGACCAACGCCCGCGTCGAGAAGAGCGACCAGATCGGCAAGCTCGGCGAGGGCTGGGCGATCGCGCAGACGACGCTGGGCTACGAGCGCGGCGGGCGCGCGCTGGCTCGCGTGACGAACTACGCCTCGCAGCACGGGAAGTTGGTCGAGGCGGCGAAGCGCATGCGGCGGCACGGCAAGCCGTTGATCGAGGACCCGCTGGTGCGCCAGAAGCTCGGGCGGATCTGGGCCGAGATCGAGGTCGAGCGCTACCAGGCCCTCCGGACGCTCACGCTGCTCGAGCGCGGCCTACATCCAGGGGCGAGCGGCTCCCTGACCAAGCTGTCGTACTCCGAGCTCGAAAAGCGCTACATGGAGCTGGCGCTCGAGATCCTCGGCCCCTACGGCCAGCTGACCGAGGGCGCGCCCAAGGAGCTCCAGCTCGAGATCGACACGGCCGTCGGCGAGCGGGGCTCGTGGGCCTATGCCTATCTCTGGTCGCGGGCCGGCACCATCTACGCTGGCTCGTCCGAGATCCAGAAGAACGTCATCGGCGAGCGCATTCTCGGATTGCCGAAAGAGACGCGCGCCGATCGGGTGGGAGGCAAAGCGTGAACTTCTCCTTCAGCGACGACCAGATTCTATTGAAGAACTCCGTCCGCGCCGCGCTCGACGAACAGTGCAAGCCTGAGCACGTGCGCGCGATGTTCGACGACCCCAAGGGCTACGGCGCGGAGCTCTGGCGCGAGATGGCCAAGCTCGGCTGGCTCGGCCTGCCCTTCCCCGAGGAGCAGGGCGGCGCGGGCCTGGGCCTGGTCGAGCTCGCGCTCGTCCTCGAGGAAATGGGCCGCGCCGCCTACCCCGGCCCCTTCTTCGCCACGGTGGTGCTGGGCGGCCTGGGGCTCATGCTGGGCGGCAACGACGCACAGAAGGACAAGTGGCTCTCGGCCATCGCCTCCGGCACGGCGCGCGCGACGGCCGCGCTGGTGGAGGAGCAGCTCGACTGGGATCCGGCCTCCACGGCCGCGTCCGCGGAGAAATCCGGCGGCGGCTTCGCGATCACCGGGCTCAAGCGCTTCGTGCCGTGGGCGCACGCGGCCGACGTGGTCCTCGTGCCCGCGCGCTCGCCCGAGGGCCTCTCGCTCTTCCTCGTGGACCCGAAGTCCGCGGGTGTCACACTCACGCCCATGGTCGGCATCGACCTCGCCACGAGATGGTCGGAGATGCGGCTCGACAAAGTTGCCGTCGGCGCCGACGCCATCCTCGGCGCGCCGGGCACCGCCGGGCCGGTCGTCGAGGCGCTCCTGCGCCGCGCGGCGGTGATGTCCTCGGCCGAGATGCTGGGCGCCGCGCGCCGCTGCCTCGACATGAGCGTGGAGTACGCGAAGGTGCGCGAGCAGTTCGGCCAGCCCATCGGCTCCTACCAGGCCATCCGCCACCGCTGCGCCGAGATGCTGCTCGAGGCCGAGAACGCCCACGCTGCCGTCTACTACGCCGCGTGGGCCCTGACCGCCGGCGCCGAGGACGCCGCGATCGCCTCGTCGATCTGCAAGTCCTACGTCAACGAGGCGGCGCGGAAGGTGTGCGGCGACTCCATCCAGGTGCACGGGGGCATCGGCTTCACCTGGGAGTACGACCTGCACCTCTACATGAAGCGGGCCAAGGGGCTGGAGCCGCTGTACGGCGACACCGAGTATCACCGGGAGCTGATCACGCGCCACGTGACGGCGTCCCGCTGATGCCGGAGGCAGGCGGTCCGCTCGACGGCGTCACCGTCATAGACTGCACTGCGTACCTCTCGGGGCCGTACGCCGCGATGATGCTGGCCGATATGGGCGCCAGCGTCGTCAAGGTCGAATCTCTCGAGGGCGACTCCTTCCGGGAGCTGCCAGGCTTCTACGGCTGGAACCGCGGCAAACGCTCCGTTGCCGTCAACCTCAAGGAGCCCGCCGGCCGCGACGTCGTGCATCGTCTCGCCAAGGCCGCCGACGTCGTCCTGCAGAATACGCGCCCGGGCGTCGCGGAGCGGCTGGGCGTGGACTCGGCGACCCTGCGAGCGTTGAACCCTCGGTTGATCTACTGCGCCATCACCGCCTTCGGTCCCGACGGTCCCTACCGGGATCGGCCGGGCTACGATCCGGTCCTGCAGGCCATGGGCGGCGTCCAGCACCTCCAGGGTTTTGGCGGGCCACCGCAGTTCGTGCGCATCGCCGTCACCGACTACTACACGGGCGCGCTCGCCGCCCAGGCCGTCCTGGCAGCGCTCTTCGTCCGCGAGCGCACGGGGCGAGGCCAGCACGTCGAGACCTCGTTGCTCCAGGGCGTGCTGGCGCTGCAATCGGGCAGCGTCGTGGACTATCCGGGCAAGCCGACCTTCCTTCGCGAGACTCCGACCTACCGACTCTACCAAGCGGG
>WNFV01000429.1_pt1 | contig 84631 bp, 79 predicted proteins | sample 5400101 | NCBI WGS metagenome assembly WNFV01 (sample SAMN13153361, study PRJNA577476) | soil metagenome | isolation source: 115 cm soil or saprolite under grassland replicate 1 | place: USA:California | collected 2016-06-15
CGAGCTGCGCTGAAAGCCGAGGTCGACTCATGAATGGGCTCGAAGGCCGGGTACAAGAGACCATGCGGCGGATGGCTGATGAGGTTCGCCCAGCGCTGCTTCTTCCAGCCCGGGTTCGCAAACGCACGCTGCGACGCCAGGCGTTGACCACCGTGGTTGCGGCGATCGTCCTCGCAGGCGTTTTCGTCGGCGGGGCTGTGGGGCTGAGCGTCGTACGCTCGACCGCCGGGCACCACGTCGGTCCCGCGCCGCTGAGCAACCCCTGGGCGGGGGTTGGCGCCGGATGGACGGAACTCCCGCCACCTCCTGAGGTACGGGACGGGGCCACTTACGTGTGGGTGGGGGATCGTCTTTTGGCGTGGGGAGGAATCGCGCCAGGTTCGGCGCACTATGCGCCCACTAGCAACGGGTTCGCCTTCGACCCCGCGACGATGTCCTGGACGAGCATCCCGCCCGCCCCGCTTCCGGGGGAGTACGCCCATGCCGTGTGGACGGGCTCCGAAGCGATCTTCGTCGGTGTCGGCACCGACCCCTCAGGACTCCAAGGCGAGGCATTTGACCCGTCTTCAGGGACGTGGCGTGTCATCCCCCAGACCCCGCTCACTCCACGGAGTCGCGAAATGGTGGCGTGGACCGGCCAGGGGTTGATCGTCTGGGGGGGAGGCAAGTCGGGTGACGCGGCGAACAGGTCCGGAGCCGCCTACGTTCCTTCGACCAACGCCTGGCACACCATCGCCGATGCTCCCATCGGCCTGAACCAGGGAGATGCCGTGTGGACCGGGCACGAGATGCTCGTGTTCGGCTCTCTCCTCAACAACGGCAACATCGCCTCCACCCAGAACGCAGTCGGCGCCGAATACGATCCCTCCACTGACACGTGGTCCTCAATCCCTCCATCCTCTCTCTCTCCCCAGGCCACCGTAGCGGTGTGGCTCGGCGGCAACGGCCTGCTCGCCTGGGACTACGAGGCACACGCTCAGGTGGGGGACATGCACGCTCGGACGCACGACGGTGCCTCGAACACCTGGGGGGAGGTCCAGGCCATGCCCTTTGAGCCTGGGGAGTGTTACCCGGACTCCGCGCTCGTCCCGAACGTCTCGGGGAACACCGTCTTCGCCTGGTACTGCGGCCAGGCTGCGATCTGGGACTCCGTCACCGGGACGTGGGTACCAGTGCATGGTGGGCCGACCGAGCCGACCGTCCAAGCGAACGGCCGCCCGTACAAGCTGTTTCGGTTCGCAGACCTCGTATCGGCCGAGAACGTTCTGGTCCTCGCGGCCGAGGGGATCACGGTCGGGAAGGGCGGGGAGCCGTGCTACGGGTGTCCCGGTGCTCCCCACAGCTTCTGGGCCTACCGGCCCCCATCGGATGCACCGGCTCGCGCCGAGCTCGCCCCGCCGGCGTTCGCCCCCGGCGGATGGGTGGCACACCATCACCAGCATCGCCGGGACCGCGAGGTAGCGGAACCGCAGGCGCTTGGCCCGGAGGTCCCGGTCGGGCTCGACTTGGCCGAGGAGCTGGGTCCACCGGCACAGGTTCAACCCGGTGGCCACGACGAGGAGCCATGCCCAGTTGGCCATGAACCCGTGCTTTCGGAGTACCCGCAGGCCGAAGTTCTCCTTGAGCTCACGCATCCCGCCCTCCACCTAGCGGCGGAACACCCGCTCACTCGCCAACCGGTAGCCGAACTCGGCCACCTCGCCCTGCTCCTTGTCGACGCACGGCGCGTAGTCGGCGTCGGGGACACCTCTGATGACCTGCAGCAACCGTGGGTTATGGGGCACCCCGCAGATGTAGGTGACGCCCCGGCGCTCGAGGTCGGCGAACAACTTGGAGGAGTAGAACGCCGAGTCGAACCGGGCCCGGACGTGGACGCCCGCAGGGACCCGGCGGAGGCACTCGGTCACGAACGGTGCGATGCCTGTGGAGGAACCCGCCCGGCCCCGGCGGAGCTTCGCGTGCAGGCAGGTGGCGAACTCCGCCACGAAGCACATCAGCGGGTGCAGCGTGTAGCGCTTGGTCCAGGTGGGGTCGGCGCCCTGGCGCCGGGAGGAGTACGACCGGACGTAGCTCGAGTCGAAGTCGAGCGTCAGCCGGTCACCTGGGCCGATCCCCAGCAGCTCGAAGGCCCGTCGGTGCACGGCCCGCAGGGCGACGTCCAGCGCCCGGATGTGCCCGAGGGTGAACCGGCGCAGGAAGGACCCGGCGGTCTGGGGCGCGGGGACGGCGAACCCGCGCAGCTCCTGCTGGACCAGGTCGCCCCGGGCCACGGCGAGGTCGTCCAGGCAGTCCGCACCGAGGGCGACAGCCTCGGCCATGCCGGTGACGAACTGCTCCTCGCTGAACCCTCGTGTCCGCTGCTTCAGGTGCAGGTGCGTCCCGACGGCGCGGGCCAGGCCCACGGCCTTCGTCGCCTGCCGGATGAGGACCGCTCCGGCCTGAGCGGTGATCGGGCGATCCGTCGTGGAGATGTCGACCCGCGGTGCTTCTCGGGTTACGCTCACTTCGAAAGTGCCTCCTGTGCCGGGGACATGCTGGTGTGGACGCGCCGCCGGGACCGCCGTACCCACCACGGCCGCCGCCCGGACCCCCGCGGCCGCCGCCGGGACCGCCGAAGCCGAACCCGCGTCCGCGTCGCTCGCGGGGAGCGGGCGCCGGAGGCTCCTTGATCTTCACGTTCCGGGGGACGTGCCCCGAGCGCTCCAGGCGGACCTTCACGTAGTCGCCGGTCTGGGAGCGCTCAATCTCGCGCCACCCGTCGTTCAGGAGGTGCTGCAGTCGGCCGCCCGCAGTCTTGCGGAGCTTGTCGGAGCCCGGGACCATCACGTACAGCCGCTCGTAGCGGACTTCCTTGAAATCGCCCATGAGGGTTCCAAGGGTAGCAGCGGACGCCCGCCCCGGCCGGGTCCGGCGACGCCGGCGTGGAGCGCCGCGGGTGAGAGGGCACGACGTGCGCGGCCACGGTGCCGGCCCAGGACCGCTCGCTGTTGGACATGATCGACCTCGGCGTCGATAAGCGCGGCCGGATCGGCGTGGTGTTTCAGCGACAACAACAGCCAGTTCGGCGAGGGCTCCACGCCGGCGGAACCCCAAGCAGTCGCCGTTCGTGCACTTCGCCAAGCTGGTGCAGGGCCCTGGCCTGCTCACGGCGAAGCCGTGAGTGGCCCCGCCCCGTCGCCATCCGGTGTGGCTCGGATCAGGCCTCCAGGGTCAGCGGGACCGTCACCACGTTGACGGGCTGCCCGTTCTCCGCGCTCTCCTCGAACACCTCGAGGGTCCCCGGCTGCGTGTGGTCCACGGAGAACGAGACGTCCTTCGTGTAGTCACCGCGGCAGCCGGTGCCGCAGGTGGCGGTCACGAACCCCGAAGCGATCTCGTCCCCGGCCTCGTCCAGCAGGCGGTAGCTCACGGTGGCCTCGAACACGTTCGCGGTGCCGGACACGGTGATCGGGCTGGCGACGGTCTGGCCGATCGAGGGCTCGTCCACCACGATGGGCGGCAGGATCTGCTCGAAGTCGCCCCGCTTCCAGGGGCGGTCGAGGGCCCGTCCGTCGATGTCGAACGTCTTGATGGGATCACCCTCCAGCTCGATGTTCACCGCGTCCACGGACCGGAACTGGCCGATCGTGTCGACGACCTGCCCCAGGCGGGTCCACTCCGAGACCGCGCTCCCGCCCGAGAAGTACTCGTTGGACAGGTTCACGGTGGCCAGCCCGTCCACGATCGACAGTTCGACCAGGCTGGTCCCGGGCGGGATCTGGGTCCCGACACCGGCGTCGGCCTCCTCCGCGTTCGGCCCCTCGAGCAGCGCCGTGAGGGAGGCCCGGCCCACGGCCTCGGTGGCCGGCTCGGTCCGGTGCACGAGGTACAGCTGCGAGTCGTCCCCGGCGAACCACAGCTGGTAGGTCACCGTTCCGGTGGGGGACGGCTCGTCCGAGTGCCTCGGTGAGGGCTCCGTGGGGGTGGACCTGGCGCTCGGCGAGGGGGACGGTTGGGGGGAAGACTTGGTATGGGTGGGCGTGGGGCTCGGGGTGTCGGCCGGGCCCACGCCGACCGCCCGGTTCTTCGCGCATCCCGAGACCAGCAGGGCCACGGCCCCCAGGATCACGACGAGACGCTTCATGGCTCACTCCTTTCTCTCCGTCGTGATCCATCCTCGGGACCCGGCGCAACGTGGTCCTCTCCGCCGGGTAACAGATCCGCAACGACGACGGCGGGGAGTCTCAGCGTGAACCGCGACCCAACGCCCTGCTCGCTGGCGACTTCGATGTCGCCCCCCAACAGGCGGGCGTTCTCCACGGCGATGGCCAGCCCCAGGCCGCTCCCCGGTCCGGACCTCGACCGATCGGCCTTGTAGAACCGTTCGAAGAGGTGGGGAAGGTCTTCCGGCCGGATCCCGGACCCGCGGTCCGAGACCTCCACGAAGGCTCCCACGCCGTCCCGCCCCACCCGGATCGCGATCCCCCGGCCCCCGTGCTCCACGGCGTTGCCCACCAGGTTCGCAACGATCCGCTCCAGCCGGCGGCGATCGGAGACCACGACGACCCCGGTGGCGTCGACGGCCACGCGGTCCTTCCACCCTCGCGATCGGACGGTGGCCTCCACCAGCGAGCCCAGGTCGAGGGGTTCGGCCCGTACGGTCTGGCGGCCCGCGTCGAACCGCGAGATCTCCATGAGGTCCTCGACCAACCTGCGGAGGCGGGCCACGTCGGCCACCACCAGCTCGGCCGGGCGGCGTGCCCCCTCGGGCATGTCGTCGAGGTGCTCGCGGAGCAGGGAGGCCTCGCCCACCAGGGCGGACAGGGGGGTGCGGAGCTCGTGGGCCACGTCGGAGGTGAAGCGGCGTTCGCGCTCCCGGGCCTCCGACAGCTGCGCGATCTGCGCCTCCAGGGCGGCGGCCATCTCGTTGAACGAGCCCGCCCACGCCCCGAACTCGTCATCCGTTTCCACGGGGAGCCGGGTGTCCAGGAGGCCCTCGGCCATGGACCGCGCGGCCTGGCTGGCCCGAGCCACCGGGCCCAGGGTCCGCCGGGCCAGCAGCAGCCCGGCCAGCGCCGCGAGGAGCACGGCCAGGATCCACCCGGCGCCCAGCACGACGCCCAGCTCCCGAAGGTCGTCCCGGAGGCTCGACTCGTCGAACACGAAGTACAGCTGGACGTCGCGGTTGGGGACCTCCCCCCCGACCACCAGCGAGGGGCGGTCGTCCACTGTGGCCCGTTCGTAGGCGATCTGGCCGTCCTCCACCAGGGCGCGGAGATCGGCGGGCGGCTCGAAGGACCGGAGGGGTGCGGTGGACGACACCGCTTCGCCGCCCACGATGGCCAGGGTCTGGATCCCTCCGGTGCCGAAGAAGCCGAACAGCCGGCTCTTGACCTCCTCGGTGGTGGGTCCGGCCGGGAGGTTCTGGCCGGCGAACTGGAGGTTCTGCTTCGTCTGGCGGACGGACCGTTCCACGGAGTCGTCCAGCCTGGACTGCCGGACCAGCAGGAACGACCCCACGGCCAGGGCCGCCGCCGACACCCCCGCCACCAGCACGAACGAGACGAAGATCCGGCGGCGGAGCCGGGCCGGGGCGGCGATGCGGCGCGGCACTGTGCCTACACCTCGCCGCTGCCGGGCTCGGCGTCCTGTCCCGGACGCTCCAGCCGGTAGCCGACTCCCCGGACCGTGCGGATCACCGCGGGCCGGGCCGGATCGTCCTCCACCTTGGCCCGGAGCCGCTGCACCGCCACGTCCACCAGTCGCGAGTCGCCCAGGTAGTCGTAGCTCCACACCCGCGAGAGCAGGACCTCCCGGGTGAGGACCCGCCCCGGGTGCCGCACCAGCTCCAGGAGCAGCCGGAACTCGGTGGCGGTGAGGTCCAGGGGCCGCCCGGCCCGGCGGGCCACGAACCCGGCGGGGTCCACCTCGAGGTCGCCGACCTGGAGGAGCTGCTCCTCCCGCTCGGGCGCCGCACGGCGGAGCACGGCCCGGACCCTGGCCACGAGCTCCGGCAGCTCGAAGGGCTTCGTCACGTAGTCGTCGGCGCCGAGCTCGAGCCCCACCACGACGTCGGTGGTGTCCGTGCGGGCCGTGAGCATGATCACCGGGATGCGGCTGTCCCGGCGGAGCTCACGGAGGATCTCGAACCCGTCGAGCGAGGGCAGCATGACGTCGAGGATCACCGCGTCGAAGGGGTCGTGCCGGGCCCGCATCAGCCCCTCCCGCCCGTCGCCGGCCGTGGTCACCCGGAACCCCGCCCGCCCCAGCCCGAGCGCCGTCATCTCCCGGATCGACGCGTCGTCCTCCACCACCAGAACCCGCTCGTCCACGTCCCGGGAAGCGTAAGCCCGGCGCCGCCCGGAACCCAGGCAACTCGGTGACCTGAGTCCGTTCGACCACCTCGTTCGACAGCCTTCCGATCGAACAGTTCGTCGTGGATCCCGGTCCATCCGGGCTCCCGGGTACCATCGCGGGCCATGGCCGATCCTGCGCTGCTGACCGTCTACGCCGAGCCGGCGGCGAAGGGATCGGACGACCCGCTGGACGAGGTGGCCGCCAGGGTCACCGCCTGGGCTACCGAAGCGGCCGCGCGGCATCCGGATGGCGAACATCCCGCACCTCGGCGGGGTGCGCCTCCTTCCCGGACGGCCCGAGATCGTCGATCCGGAGGTCCTCGTCCCGTCCTGCTAGGAGCCGTGCCCGTTCCGGCGTCGAACCGGGATGTCGTACCCTCCTGATGCGGTCCGCCGTTCATGGGAGATCGAGCGGCGATGCCTCCCACGCCCACCCGACCTCGTCGTCGAGGTCGCTTCTCCCGGGACGCGACGGATTGGGCCTCCTCCCTCGAGGTCCGAGGATGCTCCGAGCGCCCCCGGGAGGCGATGAGTTTCCTGAAGGTTCGCTGAAGTCCCGGGTCGTTCCGTCCGCCAGCGGCGAATATGTAGACGATGAAGCGATCGATCATCACCCTCGGGGTCCTGGCGGCCGTGGCCACCGGATGCGCCACGGTCAGCACCTCCTCGGGCTCCCCTGCGCCGTTCCCGACCTGGGGCTCCGGGAGGGCCGCTCGGTCCACCGTCTCGACCACCACGCCCGCGCCGACGGTCTCCCCGTCGATGGATCAGGCCTCCCCGCTCCCCTCCGAGAACCCGAACACCGAGCCGGTGGTCCAGGTGGTTCACCGGGTCCTCCCCACCGTGGTCAACGTGACCACGAACCTGCTCCAGCAGAATCCGTTGGGTGGCTCGCAACAGGGGCGAGGCGTCGGCACCGGGTTCATCATCCGCTCCGACGGCATCGTGGTGACGAACTTCCACGTGGTGGAGGGGGCCCAGCGGATCACGGTCACCACGTCCACCGAGCCCACCAGGACGTTCGAGGCCCGGGTCATCGGGGGCGACTCCGAGGCGGACCTCGCGGTGCTGAAGGTGGACGCCACAGGGCTCCCCACCGTGAAGATGGGGAGCTCCGGCCAGTTGGAGCTGGGGCAGCGGGTGGTGGCCGTGGGCTACGCGCTCGCGCTGAACGGGGGACCCACGGTGACCAGTGGCATCGTCTCCGCGCTCGACCGTGAGGTGAAGGCGGCCGATCCCAACGCCGCCGGAGGGTCGCGGACCTACACCCACGTGATCCAGACCGACGCGGCCATCAACCCGGGGAACTCCGGGGGACCGCTCGTGAACCTGGAGGGCCAGGTGGTCGGGATCAACACCGCCGGCGCCCAGCAGGCCGAGAACATCGGGTTCGCCATCTCCATCGACTTCGCCAAGCCCACCATCGAACACGCGGTGGAGAACCCGTCGGCGCCGCTGGCGTTCCTCGGCGTCACCACGACCACGGTCACGCCGCTGATCGAGCAGCAGGAGAACCTCACGGTCGACTCCGGCGCGTTCGTCATCGACGTTGCGCCCAAGGGCCCGGCCGAGGACGCCGGCATCGACTCCGGCGACGTGATCGTGAAGTTCGACGATCAGGCCGTGGACGGCGCCGAGAAGCTCGGCCAGCTCATCCTGGCCCACCACCCCGGCGACGACGCCACGCTCACCGTCGTCCACTCCGGCGGCGACGAGCAGACCTACCGCGTCACCCTCGGCGTGAGGCCTCTCCCCACGGCCTCGCCGTAGCGAACGCTGTCCCGGCCCCGGGCCTGCGCTAGCCTCTCTGCGTGAAGGTTCGACTGCGGAACCCCGATCGTGAGGTCCTGGTGGACGGGCCTCGCAGGGTTCGGGATGTCCTCGATCAGCTGGGGATCGACCCCGACACGGTGCTGGTGATCCGTGAGCGCGCCCTGGTCACCCGGGAGGAACGGCTGGACGACTCCGACGAGATCGAGGTCCGCCCGGTGATCTCCGGGGGCTCCTCGTGAAGTGCCGGCGGTGCCGGGGACCGGCCGTGGTCGAGGTCCGGCGGCACAATGCGGCGTTCTGCCAGCCGTGCTTCGTCCACCACGTGCACAAGACCGTCAAGCGGTCCGTGAAGTCGCATCGGATGTTCGGGCCGGACCAGCGGATCATGGTGGCGGTCTCCGGCGGCAAGGACTCGCTGGGGCTGTGGGACATCCTGCTCGAGCTGGGGTACCGGGTCACCGGCATGTACCTCGGCCTGGGCATCGGGCAGTACTCCGAGCGCTCCCGCCGGGTCACTCGCGCGTTTGCCGAGGAGCGCGGCGCGGAGCTCGTCGACGTCGATCTCCAGGGGGAGTACGGCTACGACATCCCCACCGCCGGGAGAAAGGGATCGCGGTCCACCTGCGCGGTGTGCGGGCTGTCGAAGCGGTACGTGTTCAACCGAGTGGCCCTGGACCACGGATTCGACGTCGTGGCCACCGGCCACAACCTCGACGACGAGGCCGCCACCTTGCTCGGGAACACCCTGCGGTGGCAGACCGAGTACATCGCCAGGCAGTTCCCGGTCCTGCCCCAGCGGGAGGGCATGGTGAAGAAGGTGAAGCCGCTGTACCGGCTCTCCGAGCTGGAGACGGCCGCATACGCGTTCCTGCGCTGCATCGACTACGTGGTGGAGGAATGCCCACTGGTCGGGGGGAACACGCAGCTGCGGTACAAGGCCGCCATGAACCAGCTGGAGTCCACAAGCCCCGGGACCAAGGCCCAGTTCCTGCTGGGATACATCGACCGCGCGGCGCCGCTGTTCCGCAACGAGGACAAGGCCGAGCTGTCGCCGTGCGAGCGGTGCGGCCAGCCAACCACGGGGCGGTTCTGCGCGTTCTGCCGGGCCCGGGCCCAGGTGCTGGGGGAGCGCCTCGGCGCCCCCGGACCGGCCGCCGAGGACGACCGTCAGGTGGCCGGGGAGCTGTCCGAAGAGGTCCTCCCGGCCGAGCTGTACGGCGACGCACCGGTCGGGCGCTGACCGTGGGCGCGCCGTTCGAGGCGGGGGAGCGAGCCCTCCTGCTCGACGCCCGGGGCCGCCGGTACCTGGTCCGCCTCCAGCCCGGCCGCGACTTCCACTTCCACGGCGGTCACGTCCCGTTCGCCGAGATCGTCGGGCGGGAGGAGGGGGCCGTCGTGCTCTCCTCCAAGGGCGCCGCGCTCCAGGCTTTCCGGCCCCGCCTGGCCGACTTCGTGCTGAAGATGCCCCGCGGCGCGCAGGTGGTGTACCCGAAGGACCTGGCGGCCATCCTCATGCATGCCGACATCGGGCCGGGCTCGCGAGTGCTGGAGGCCGGCACGGGGTCCGGCGCGTTGACCCTGGCCCTGTGCCGGGCCGTCGGCCCCGAGGGCAGCGTCACCACGTACGAGCTCCGGCCGGAGTTCCAGGAGAAGGCGGCGGCGAACGTGGAGGCCTTCTTCGGCAAGGCCCCGGCGAACCTGTCGATGCGAAGCGGCGACCTCCGGGAGGTCACGGTAACCGGGGAGCGGTTCGACCGGGTCATCCTGGACATGCCGGAGCCGTGGGGGGTGCTGGACACGGTCGTCGAGGTCCTGGAGCCCGGCGGCATCGTGTGCAGCTACCTGCCGACCACGGTGCAGGTCCAGACGCTGGTCCTGGCCATGCGGGAGCGTGGATTCCAGCAGGGGGAGACGTTCGAGCTGCTGCAGCGGTCGTGGTACGTCACCGAGCGCAGCGTCCGCCCCGACCACCGCATGGTGGGACACACCGGGTTCATCACGGTGGGCCGCTACGGGCCGGGCGGCCCGCGCCCCCCCACGGCCCCGGCGGAGGACCTCGAGGCCGGCGGTCCGCCGGGGGCCTCACCGCCCGATCCCGACGGGCCGAACCCGCCGGGGGCCGAAACCCCGTAGAACGGGGTACAGACCCAGGCGTCGCGTACCGAACATACCAGGCAGACCGGATACACTCGGGCGGCAGGAGGTTGCGACATGCCCCAGGACTCTCGAGAGCAGTTCGAGCAGTACGAGAAGGAACGGCACGAACTCGAGACCCAGATCAAGTTCCTGGAGGACGAGGTCGCCCTGTTGCGCCGGCGCCTGTCGAACGCCCCTCGCCAGGTGAAGATCCTCGAGGAGAAGCTGGTCCAGACGCGCGCCGACCTCTCCAGGGCCCTCGCCCAGAACGAGAAGCTCGTGACCGTGCTCAAGGCCGAGCGCGACAAGATCGAGGCGCTCAAGGAGGAGGTCGAGAAGCTCACCCAGCCCCCCGCCACGTTCGGCGTGTTCCTGACGATGGTGGAGGACGAGGACTCCGTGGCCGACGTGTTCACGGCCGGCCGGAAGATGCGGGTGTCCGTCGATCCCTCGCTGGACCGGGCCCGCCTGCGCAAGGGCGTGGAGGTCATCCTCAACGAGGCCCTCAACGTGGTGGAGATCCTGGACCAGGACCGCCAGGGCGAGGTGGTGACGGTCAAAGAGCACGTCGACGACGACCGCGTGATCGTCATCGGCCGGGGCGACGAGTCCCAGGTGGCCATGCTCTCGGAGTCCCTGCGCGACCAGGTCATCCGGGTGGGCGACTCCCTCCTGCTCGACCCGCGGTCGGGCCATGCCCTGGAGAAGCTCCCCAAGCAGGAGATCGAGGAGCTGGTGCTGGAGGAGATCCCCAACATCTCCTACGAGGACATCGGGGGCCTCACCGGGCAGATCGAGGCCATCCGCGACGCCGTGGAGCTGCCGTTCCTGTACGCGGAGCTGTTCCACGAGCACCAACTGAAGCCGCCGAAGGGGGTGCTGCTGTACGGGCCTCCGGGATGCGGCAAGACCCTCATCGCCAAGGCCGTGGCCAAGTCGCTGGCCGAGCAGGTGGCGAACAAGACCGGCCGGGCCGACGCGCACTCCTATTTCCTGAACGTGAAGGGCCCTGAGCTGCTGAACAAGTACGTCGGCGAGACCGAGCGGCAGATCCGGATGATCTTCCAGCGGGCCAAGGAGAAGTCCGACGAGGGGTTCCCGGTGATCGTGTTCTTCGACGAGATGGACTCGCTGTTCCGCACCCGCGGCAGCGGGATCTCCTCGGACGTGGAGAACACCATCGTCCCACAGCTGCTGTCGGAGATCGACGGCGTGGAGTCGCTGAAGAACGTCATCGTGATCGGGGCGTCGAACCGCGAGGACATGATCGACCCGGCCATCCTTCGTCCCGGCCGGCTCGACGTGAAGATCAAGATCGAGCGGCCCGACCAGGCCGCGGCGGCCGACATCATGTCGAAGTACCTCAACGCCGACGTCCCCATTCACCCCGACGACGTCCGAACCTCCGGCGGCGACAAGGTGAAGGCCATCGGACGGATGATCGAGACCACGGTGGAGCGGATGTACGCGCCCTCGGACGAGAACCGGTTCCTGGAGGTCACCTACCAGTCCGGGGACAAGGAGATCCTGTACTTCAAGGACTTCAACTCCGGCGCGATGATCGAGAACATCGTGGCCCGGGCGAAGAAGGAGGCCATCAAGCGCTTCCTGCAGTCCGGGGAGAAGGGCATCAAGGTCGAGAACCTGGTCCAGGCCATCCGGGACGAGTTCAAGGAGAACGAGGACCTCCCGAACACCACCAACCCGGACGACTGGGCGCGCATCTCCGGCAAGAAGGGCGAGCGGATCGTGTACGTCCGCACCCTCCTCGCCGAAGGCGAAGAGGGCAAGTCCGGCCGCCAGGTCGAGCGCGTCAACGCCGGCCAGTACCTGTAGGCCCCTCCCAGGAGCAGGGCGCCCGAAGAGGGTGACCATGGCCAAGGCCCATCGTGTGACGTGGCTCATGGCTGCCGGTTTCTCCGCCACATCCTGCTCACGAACGGCGAGCCGTTCGACAAGGACGTCCCGGCGGGCGGCTCGGTGAGCAAGGTCTTTCGCAAGCGAGGGGCCTTCCACTCCCACTGCACCTCAGGTCGTCGCGCCGATCAGCTGGCCACGTCGGGAGGCCGATCGAGTTTCTTTACCGCACAGGGAACCCCCGGTCGCTCCGGCAGCCTCTAATCGGTCGGTAGATTCGTGGCCTGCAAGCCCTTGAAGACGGGCAGAGGGAGGTCCATGGTGCGCGTTCGCCTTTCCGCGTCGCTCCTGATCGCGGTCGCGCTCGCTTCTTCGGCGTGCGCTCGCGCCGGGCGGACGGCGGGCCCGGGAGCGCCCCCCGTCTCGGGCGAGCCGGGGGTCGTGAAGGTCGGGGTGAAGGACGCCGGCCACACCGTCCGCCTGTCGGTGGGCCAGCGCCTGGTGGTCACCGTGCCTTCCGTCCCCGGCAAGCCGGCCCATCTGTGGCGCTACCCCAAGCGTATCCTCCGCCCCGTCCGGGCCCTGCCGGTCACCGGGCGCTTCGAGTTCGTGGCGCGGGAACCCGGCCACGGCATCCTCACCCTGCTCCTGCCGGGCTGCGCTCCGCCCACCCCATCGATGGTGTGCGCGTACGGCGGGTTCGTCGGCGTCAGAGGCGCCCAGTTCCACGTCTCGGTCGGCTGACCCGCCGACCCAGATCCCGCCGGATCCGTTCGAGGAACCCCCACCAGACGAAGGCCCCGGGGGCGTCCCCGGGGCTTCGTCTGGTACCTAACTCGCTGAGCCGAGCGGCCTACAGGCCGGTCACCACGGCGAGCCAGTTGTCCTGCCCGTGCACGGGCAAGCCCGCGCCCAGCGCCTTCTGCTTGAAGTAGGCGGCGGTGAAGCCGTCGTACAGGAGGCCGCCCTGCGCGAACGCCGTCTGGTAGTCACCGATGATGGTGAGCAGCCCGAGCGCGACTCCCAGCGCGTCCGCGTTCGACTCGGTGGGCGGGCTGAGTCGGCTGGTGGTCCCGAGCGCCAGCGTGGACGGGTTCACCGAACGTCCCATCAGCGCGTAGCGGTGACGGAAGTCGGTGATCGGGGCCCCCGTGAGGTCGGGGTCCATCCCGTACCACGTGACATACAGCTTGCCTCCCACGGCCCAGTCGGCCGCCGCGTCCGGGAAGAAGGCGTCGACGCCGGCCGTCGAGATGGCGACCGGAGCGCTCCAGCTGGCCCCGTTGGTGGTCGAGGCCACCAGGAAGACCCGCGGGTTCTGGCACGAGACGCCGAAGAACGCGGTGGCCTGGCAGGCCTCGTACACCGAGAACAGCTTGTTCGAGGTGCCGACCCGCATGACCTCGAGCCGGGGGAACGTCGCCACCCGGTCGTGGTTGAGGCCGGGCAGCACGCCCCCGAACGGAACCGCCTCGCCGGCTGCCCCGCCCGCAGCGAACGAGTGCACGACGCTCGACGCCCCGAACGCGGTGGAGCCGGGGCCCGCCCTCTTGATCTTCTCCACGAACTGCTGGGTTCCGTTCAACCCGATCTTGACGACCACCCAGGTCACGTAGACCTGTCCGTCTTGAGCCACCTTCACGTCCGAGAACTGCGTGAACGCGGCTCCGCTCAACGGGCTGTCCGCGGGGTCGCTGATCGTGATGGGGGCGGTGCAGCTCGTGAGGGCCCCGCTGCACCGCTCACACCCACGTCCAGGGCCTCGTGGTCCTCGAACACGCTGGGGTCGTTGTTGTTGTAGCCCACGGCCCTCTTGGTCGGCCAGCACGCGAAACCGGTGCAGGAGCCCGACATCGTGGTCGTCGTGGACCTGAAGACCTCGATGCCGCTCTTGTCCGTGGCGCCCGAGAGATCGAAGGCCAGGCTGGCCCCGATCAGCGTGGCGCAGTTCTTGGAGATCGCCATGGCCGGGTCGCCGACCGAGGCGACTGTGGTGCCGGCCAGGCTGACCGGCGGCCCGAACGCGTACTTCTTGACCGTGCTCCCTCCGTCGGTGGAGAAATCCGTGCCGGTCAGGCTGTTCGGGCTTGGCGTGAGGAAGAAGCCGGCCAGGTCGTTCTGGCCCATCAGGACTTCCTTGTTGTTCGCCCGACAGGCCGCCACGCTCTCCTCGTTCTGCGTGAGGCCGGTGGTGTCGAGGTTGAAACGGTGGCGCGAGAACGTCGCGGCGGCCGCCTCCGGTGCGACCGACCGCGCCGGCCCGCTGCTCCGGTACGTGGCCCCAGCGCGGGCCAGGAGGCGGGCCTGGGGAGCCTGGCCGTGGGCCAGCCGGTAGGCGAACTGAGCCGCGGACGACATGCGACTGAGGGTCATCTTGCTCAGGGCTCGGGGGGCCCGGGCCGCTCCCGAAGAGAGCGGGGATACCACCATGGCGATCACGACGGTCGCCACGAGCGCGGCGATGCTCGCCCCAGTCAGCTTGAAACGCCTTTTCATCTGACACACACATCCTTTCCGAGGGACGACAAATTGGCATGATCCACGGGATTCTCCCCAGCGATCACCACCTTCTCCCGATAACCGAGCCGGAGTCGGGCTGTCGGCCCGGACTCCCCCCGGCATCACCAGCCACGCCAGCACCCCTGTGGCCACCAGGAGCGTTCGCGCAGGCACCATAGCGCAACCTCCCCCGAACTTCGAGGCGCCCACACGATCATGGGAGTCCACGCATCAGTTTTCAGGGCCGTTGGACCCCCGTCGGGCTGGGACTGCGCGGGGGAGCGACCAGCGGCTCGAAGACGCTTCAGAAGCGAGGACACAGGCCTGCCGCGCCGTGGCCCGCCTGCCGCCCGGGAACGCTCTGAGACAGCCACCTTCATCGCCCCGCTGGCGTGGCGGCGTCCGGGAGCATGAGCGCGGTCGGGACCGCAAGGATCGTGAGGACAGCGGCACAGCGCGAACGTGTCATCAGCCCACCTCCCCTTCTCCGGGCTGCCGCGATTGGGGCTCCCAGGGTGGATCGGCCACCAGGCGCACCTGTCGAGAAGGATGAAGACGAAAGGGCAGCCCCGGCTGTCAGCGGCCATGAGATCCTCCCGATAGGCGGCCACCAAAGTCCCGGCTGACGGACACGAGAAGTCCCGACCCGCGGGTCGACCCCGTGATCCGCGATCGTTACGGGATCCGGGTCTCGTCCCTCCAGCCGATGTAGCAGCGCCGATCCCGTCCGCGACCGAACTCCACGTACTTGGCATCGACGTTGGCGGTCCCGGTTCCTCCGTTCAGTGCGTAGTTCGTTGCCACCCAGAAGAGATCGCACGGTTCGTGAGGGTGGACGGTGAAGTAATCGCCCCACCGGAGGTTGTTTGGTCCGTGCGTCCCAGCGGCGACGAGGACGGTCTGGAAGTTCGCGAACCCGGTCGTCTTGTCGTCGTCGATGCCGACGAATCCGGTCGGCGGGTCCTCCGTTCCGACGTCCTTGTCCCCGCCGAACACTGCGGAGAGGCCGAGGTTGCCGCGCTCGTTGGTGCTGAGCGTGGGGAAGCCGAAGCAGAAGTCGTTGTTGAAGATGACGGGCTCGCTCACCTTGGTGAGGTTCGACTCCTTGATGACGATCCCGTGAATGTGCCCCTGGGTGTGAGTTCCGCCGTCCTTGGAGTCCCACAGGAACGTGATCCGGTCGGCGCCGACGGCGCCGACGACCGTGAAGCCCGTCTCATCGGACGCGAGGTCGTCCCAGTAGTCGGTGTTGTTCGTGCCCCCGGCGCACGTCGCGTCGCCGAACACCGATGCATTGGCGAGCGTGAAGTTCTGGGCGACGACGCCGCCCGCCAAGGCCGTCTCGGGCCAGCGGAAGAGGCGGAAGGTCGTCGTGTTGACGAGCGCGCCGAAGTACATCGTGGCGTGCGCACCCTCGATCGGCCGGAACACGCGCGGCCCGCCGAGCACCCCCTCCCCGAAGCTGAACGTCTGCGTGGCCGCGGTCACGCAGTCGGTGATGTTGTCGAGGTTGAATCGGCGCACCTTGGCGACCTGGGCGTTCGTTCCGTTGGTGATCTCGTTGGTCGCCAGGTAGAGGAAGTTGTCGCTCACGGCCATGTGCGGGAAGTCCGGCAGGACGTTGTCGTTCGCCCCGTCGGGGTCGATGACGTACGAGCAGCTGTTCGCCGCAGGGATCTCGCGCCGCACGATGATGCGGATGTTGCCATTGTCGAAGTCGTCGTCCGCGTCGAAATCGCGTGCGTAGAGGACGGACCAGAGCGTGATCGCCCGTCCCTGGTCGTAGAGCACTTCCTGGTCGCAGCAGGGCGCCGGCGACGATGCCGGACCGGCCGGAATGGCGACCTTCGTCCACGTGGATCCCCCGTTAATCGAGAACGAGGCGAACGTGTTGCCCGTATAGAAGACCTGCACGCCGTCGTTCGCCGCCGACGGCTCGGCGAGCGCGCTACCGACACCGGCGTCGTCGGCGAGCGTGTTCTCGTTGTTCCGCCCGATCACGAACTCGTTGACGTTCCCGTGCACGCGCGTCTTCGCGGTCCCGACCTCGGTCGGGTGTCCGGCCTGCTCCCCCGAGCTGTCAGGAACCGGGAACGTCTGCCGAGCGGCGAGTTCGGCTCGCCGTTCGAGCAGCAGTTCGTACTTGCGCTCGCGAACGGCGGGCGGGAGGGCGTGACCCGAGCTCAGGTCTCCGCCCCCGACGACCGGCGTGACCGAGCGAGTCGTCGGGTACACGGTCTCGCCCCTCGGTGCTCCTTGAAGCGGGGCGTTTCCGCCGGCGAAGAGGGCCACAGTCACGAGGCCCGCCGCCGAGAACGACAGCCAGCGTCGCTTGAGCTTCATTGGGTCTCCCTTCCCGCGTTGGCCGCGTGCGGCGCGCAAATTCCACAGCTCGATCGCGCGGAAGACTCCGCGCGCAAGATCCCACGGTTCGATCGCAGGGAGGCCATCCCAGTACGGATCTTCTCGGTTCCCCGGAGGTGTATGCGCTTAGGATCCAAGCAGGCTGCGATCAGGCGGTCAATCGCCCGTCCGGGCGATGCACGCCCGTCGACAGGGTGAAGAACCGATGGGATCCAGAACGGTGCCCGCCGTCCCCCGCAGGAACCTCGGCGGCTCTTGCAGCGTATGCACTCCAGAGAGGGAGCCTTTCGTGGAGAGCCGATCGGTGCTGTCGATCCTCGTGGGGGCCGTCGTCTTCGCCACGGGATGCACTTCCCGCCCTCCGGGAGCAGTGCCTCCTGCGAGCACGGGAGAGGCTCCTTCCGGTGTGGTGGTGACGCGAGACGACCCTTCCCTGCCGACCGGCTGCAGACCCGGCGCCGTCGCCACGCTCCTGACCGACTTCTTCGACGCGCTGAACAACTCATCCCCCCTGGTGATCAAACGGTTCTTCGCCCCTGCACCGAAGTTCGAGTGGTACTCGGTCACGGAAGGCGGAGGCGTCGACGACCGATGGCGCGAGCGTCCCACGTTCGACAGGAGCCGGCTCCTCCTGGGACCGAACGGGCGAGGTCGACACTTCGTCACCTACGACCCGGCGAGTTTGCAGCTGTATCTCGCCCAACGACAAGGTCAGCACGAGCGGATGTCCCTGCTGGTCCTCGATGTCGGTGAGCAGCGCGGGCCGCCCCATCCGGAAGCCGGCATCGCCTATGTCGTCCGCCGGGCGGCCGACGATCTCGACGAGGTCGGCATCACGAAGGGCCTCGCCCAGGGCAAGGGGGCGATCGATTGCGACTCCGGGAGGATCTTCGCTTGGAGCATGGCCATGGAAGGCTCACCCGCGTCCTGGGCGCATGAGACGCTCAAGATGCTCTGCCCGGCCCCCAGCGCCGGCGCCGCCGTGGATGTGGTGGTGGCATGCGCTCGGGGTCGAGGACCCAGGAGAGCTCCGTAAGCACAGAGCCGCGATACGTTCGCGACCTTCCGAACCAGACCACTGAGCTCAGGCGGCGCAGGACGGGGCGTCGAAGTGCCCCGGCGTCGTCGGGAACGCCGGACCCGAACCATGTGCTCGGTTGTCGGATGGGTACACGAAAGCCAGCTCGCGGAACGCCGACGTGCCCCGTGTCGCCGAATCGGTTGCTCCCTGGCCGGCGCCGTCGCCGTAGCTCACCGCCTGGAGGAACCGCTTCATCTGGGGGCTGTGCTGTCGGATGTCGTTGAAGCCCCCGTAAGCGGCGTTGCAGTGCGTGTACAGGTTGTACGCGCCGGTCCAGTCGATCATGCGGTCGCCGGGGGGTTCCCGATCGTGTCGGGGAACGGGTTGGTCGTACACCCGGTGCCCGGCGTGTAGGAGCCCCGCGGCCGCCAGTCCAGGATGTCGGGGCCGACCTCGCGCCTGTTGCGACCGTGTCGCTTCGGGCCGGTGGACACCGCCGACGTCCCGCCGGTCCCCCCGTACAGGTGGTCGAGGAACCGGTCGTCGGTGCCTCTCGAGCGGGGGTCGAACACGTGCCCGGAGAAGCAGTCGGGCGATGTCCGGATGGTGTCGACCGCGGCGTCACAGCCCTTGCCACCCCACAGCACGTCCGCGCCGTAGGCGCCGACCTGATCAACCGTTCAGGTCCACGGGAAAGGCCGGAACAGGCGCGTGCTCCAGGCCAGGAGGTCTCCGCGGGCCCCCGCGGTGTGCGCTGGGTGCGCGCCCCACCACGAGAGAGGCCACCGATCAGAGCTCGATGCGGATGTTCACGTCGATGCCGAGGGGCTTCAGGACGTCGAGCAGCTGAGCGGTGATGCTGGCCAGCTGGGCGACGTCGGCGGCGCAGGGGAGGCCCGGGCTGTGCAGGCAGTCGGCCCGGAGCCTCGGGACCAGGGCGGCGGTCCGGTCGAGGAGCGAGCGGAGGTGAGCGACCTCGTCCGCCAAGCCGGGTGGCGCCGCCCCCGCGGCGTCGATGCGCCGGACGGCCTCGTGGGCGTCGCCGGGGAGCCGGCCCAGAGCCTCGCGCAGGGCCTTCAGGTCCCGGGCCCGGATGGCGTCGAACACCGCTCGGAGGTCCCGGAGGAACGGTTCCATGGCGTCCTTCAGGGCCGCCCCCCACCGAGCCACGTCCGCCGTGCCGATGGCGGAGGGCGTGGTGGGGGAGGGGGAACCGACCGGCCGTGCCGGTGTGGGCTGGGGGGAAGGGGATCCGGCGGTCTCGCCACCACCTCCGCACGCGGCGGCGACGATCCCCATCGCGAGCGTCGTGGCCACGATCCGTCGGCGCATCGTCCTCCCGTCGCCTCAGTACATACCCAACCCGGGGCTCCGACGCGAGGCACCGCGGGTCCACCGCCCCTTGCGCTCGGGCTGAACGCCCGGTAGTACCCTCCTTGCGATGGGGACCGACAAGGTCATGGGGATCGAGACCGAGTACGGGATCTCGGCGCCCGGTTCGGCCGAATTCAACCCCGTGCTGTCGTCGTCGCTCCTCATCAACACGTTCGCCGGAGCGCTCCGCCGGATCCGGTGGGACTACGAGCAGGAGTCGCCGCTCCGCGACGCCCGCGGGTTCGAGCCCGTGCAGGTGCGGGAGCCGGCGGAGGAGGACCTCGGCCTGGCCAACGTCATCCTGCCGAACGGCGCCCGGTACTACGTGGACCACGCGCACCCGGAGTACTCCACGCCGGAGTGCGCCACCCCCCGGGACCTGGTGGTGCACGACAAGGCCGGGGAGCGGATCCTGGAGCGTTCGCTGCAGGAGGTCCAGTCGATCCTGCCGCCGGGGACCCGCCTGGCGATCTACAAGAACAACACCGACGGCAAGGGGAACTCCTACGGGACCCACGAGAACTACCTGGTGGACCGGGCCACGCCATTCGGGCGGATCGTCCGCGACCTCACGCCGTTCTTCGTGACCCGTCAGGTGTTCACCGGGGCCGGCAAGGTCGGGGCGGAGGGCCCCCGGGCCCAGGGGGCGAACGTCGGGTACCAGCTCACCCAGCGGGCCGACTTCTTCGAGGCCGAGGTCGGCCTGGAGACCACGCTGAAGCGGCCGATCATCAACACCCGGGACGAGCCCCACGCCGACCCCGAGCGGTACCGCCGCCTCCACTGCATCATCGGCGACGCGAACCTGTGCGAGGTGGCCACGTTCCTCAAGGTGGGGGCCACCGCGATCGTGCTGAAGATGATCGAGGACGAGTTCCTCCCGGAGCTGTCCATCGACCAGCCCGTGCAGGCCCTGCACGAGGTGTCCTGGGACATCACCTGCCGGACGGCGGTGCGCCTCACCGACGGGCGCCGGGTCACCGCGGTGCAGCTCCAGTGGGAGTACCTGGACCACGCGAAGAAGTACGTCGAGGAACGGGACGCCACCCCGGCGAACGCCGACGTCCTGCAGCGGTGGGAGGCCGTCCTCGCCGCGCTGGAGGACGACCCGCTGAGCTTGCACCGCGAGCTGGACTGGGTGGCCAAGTACCGGGTCCTGGAGGGCTACCGGGAGCGCGACGGCCTGGCCTGGAACGACCCCAAGCTCCGCCTGGTGGACCTGCAGTACCACGACGTCCGGCGGGACAAGGGCCTGTACCACCGCCTCGCCGCCACCGGGAAGGTCGAGCGCCTGACCACCGACGACGAGGTCACCCGGGCCATGCTCGACCCGCCCGAGGACACCCGGGCGTACTTCCGTGGCCGCTGCATCGAGCAGTTCCCCGAGGCCATCGTCGCGGCGTCGTGGGACTCCCTGATCTTCGACACCGGCCGCGACGTCCTCCAGCGGGTCCCCATGCGCGAACCCCTCCGCGGAACCCGCGCGCACGTCGAGGGCCTCCTGGCCGGCGTCCCGGACGCCGCCACGCTGGTCGACCGCCTCCAGGGCTGATCGATCCCCCCGCCCGAGCTCGGGGTCGCGGCTCGCGGCCCGCCCGGGCCAGAGAATGGCGACGCGACGACCGCTGGTCCGCGCCACCGGCGTGTGGACCGTTCGTTACGAATTCGTCTGTTCTCTCCCCCTTGACTTGGTGGTGGCATCTTCTCTACCGTCCCCGCCACGTGGGAGGGTCTGAGCGCCCACCCATAGCGCCTTCCGGGAGGGGAGAAAGGGGAAGCACTCGCCCGTTCCGGGTCGGATCTGTCGGCCATTCGCGGGTGTCACGCTCGCGCTCTGCGCCGACACAACCACGGGGAGGTTCGATGTCTCGATTGGTCTCACGTTCCAAGGCCGTGCGATAGCTGATCCTCGCCACCGTCGGCCTGCTCGCCGCCTCGACCGTCCAGGCCATCGTCGCCGGCGCTCGCACCGGACGCGGCGGGGCCACGCCTCGGCTGGTGTCGTACCCGGCATCCCACGGCCGATCGGTGAAGGGATCAGCGGTGCACGCCAAGCTGTACAAGACTCCACCGCAGCCCACGGCGCAGCAGCGGGCGGACATCTCCGAGTTCAACGAGCACCCCGCGCCGAACTGGCCGATCTACCGAGGCCCGGTCCCCAGCAACCACCTGACGGTCGCGAGCGCCGCCTCCACCAACCCGGCGTCCTGGTGCTTCTACAACTTCTCCCCGGCCCTGTTCGGGCTGCCATCCACCGACGCTTTCGACTACAACCACATGGCGGTCAGCACGCGGTACCTGTACGTGTCGACCAACGACTACTCGACGACGAGCTTCCGCGAGTCGGTGGTCTTCCGGCTCCCGCTGTCGTCCCTGCACACGCCCCCGACGGCGTGCGGGAGCGTCGCACCAACGTTCTACGGGCGGAGCACGGAGTTCTCCAACGCCCTCGTCCAGCCGGCCACCGACACCATGTACTGGTGGACGGACGCGCGGAGCACGGGGACCGGCTCCACCATCTTCATCGCCCGGTGGAGGGACGACGCGGCCGCCGCCAGCTTCGCGGGCGTGTCCGTGACCCCGTTCACCTACATGACCAGCGGTGCGGGCATCTGCGGGAGCGCCGACCACGTCGTGTTGAACTGGTGCCAGCGAACCGACTCCCGACCGTCCGGAGGCGGCTACGTCGCGATCCCGTCGGTGGGGGAGAAGGTGTTCTCCTCGGGAGTCACCTACCCCAACGACGCCATCCTCGGGGTCGCGGTGAACGCGCGGCAGGTCGCCGGCCACCCGTTCCCGTTCATCCGGCGGTTCTACTTCCGGACCTCCACCCTCGGGTACCTGGGATACTCGGAGAACTGGTCCTCCACCTACGCCGTGCTGTACCCGGACATGGCCCCCGACGCCCGCGGGCACATCGGGGAGGTCTGGGCATGGGGCGGCGGAACCGGGACCACGCACTACTTCCCCGGGTCCGGGTTCACCATCAACGACGACCTGTCGCCGACCCAGCCGTGGAATTTCAGCCTGTACCTGCGCGGTGCCGGCAATGCCTGCCTGAACACCTCGGACAACACGCGGCGGTGGGGCGACTACCTCACCATCCGGCCCTGGGAGCCGAGCCGGAACGCCTGGCTGGCCACCGGGTTCCGGGCCACCGCGAACCTCGGGGCCTGCAACACGAATCAGCCGGCGGTCGAGGTCCACAACATCGTCTTCGGCCGGTCCGGAGACGTCGCGTCCTACAATCGCTGGAAGGGCGTCTAGCGAACCTCACTCGACGGGCCACCAAGCGGGCGTCCCATCTCGGGGCGCCCGCTTCGGTCCGTCGCCCCGTCGACGCGACCGGAGCTACTGGGGCAGCGGGCAGTCGGTGCAGCCGACGAGTACGACGCTCGCCCCGGGGGACGGGGCCACCACCGCGAACCCGATCGTGAACGCGGCTCTGCCGATCGTGGTCAGGAAATACCGCCCCGGCGCCAGGCCGGTGACCGTGAACTCCCCCCCGGCCGAGGTCGTCGCGGTGGCGACGGGCTGCGACGGGCCGGAGGGACTCCCCGACGATCCGGCCGACCGGTTCCCGGCGCAGCCCGATGCGATCAGACCCAACACCACCCCCGCGACGATCAGCGACCGTCTCGTCTCCATCGCGTGGTTGGACGTTCGGACACCGTGGGAGGTTTCCAAGCCCGCGCACCGCCCGGCCACGTCGGCACCCCCCGGTAGAATGGGCTCCTGGTTCGTTCGGGTGGGAAAGGAGCAGGTGTGCCGCAGGAGCAGGAACAGCGCAGGACCCAGAAGCGCGACGGTGGGGGCGGGGACGGCGAGGACGCCGGTCAGGTCCAGTCCGCCGCAAAGGGCGAGGCCCTGAAGGAGGAGATGGACGAGATCCTCGACGAGATCGACTCGGTCCTGGAGGAGAACGCCGAGGAGTTCATCAAGTCCTACGTACAAAAAGGGGGACAATGAGGGGCGACCTTCCCGGACTGCCCCTTTCCGGAGGACGGCGGTTCGGAGTCTCCCCGAGCTTCATGGAGGTCCTCGCCGAGCATGGTCCGGAGCCCCTGCGCACCACGCCCGTCCCGTCGCAGTCCCTGGCGCAGCTGTCCATCCCCCACGCCACCACGATCATCGGGCTGAAGTTCTCCGGCGGTGTGGTCATGGCCGGCGACCGGCGGGCCACCGAGGGGTATTCGATCGCCGACGAGAAGATCGAGAAGGTGTTCCAGGCCGACGGCTACTCCTGCGTCTCGATCGCGGGTGCGGCCGGACAGGCCACGGAGATCGTCCGGCTGTTCCAGACGGAGCTCGAGCACTACGAGAAGGTCGAGGGCGAGCGGCTCTCGCTGGAAGGCAAGGCCAACCGGCTGGCCCAGATGATCCGGGGGAACTTCCCGATGGCCCTCCAGGGGCTGGTGGTGGTCCCGCTGTTCGGCGGCTTCGACGAGCGGAAGGCGGAGGGCCGGCTGTTCCGCTACGACGCCACCGGGGGCCGGTGGGAGGAGGAGAACTACATGGCCACCGGCTCGGGGGGCCGGCCGGCCAAGGGCACGCTGAAGAAGCGATGGCGCACCGGGCTGTCGCGGGAGGAGGCCCTGCGGATCGCGGTGGAATCGCTCCGGGACGCGTCCGAGGAGGACGTGGCCACCGGCGGACCCGATCCCATCCGGGGCATCTGGCCCAGCGTGAAGGTCGTGACCTCGGACGGTGTCGAGGAGATCGGCGACCAGGAATCGCGGGCGGCGTACGACGCGCTCGGAGGTGACCGGCCCTGATGTCATTCCAGCCCTACGTCCCGCCCGAGCAGCTCATGAAGGACCGCTCGGACTACGCCCGCAAGGGCATCGCCAGAGGGCGGTCGGTGGTGGCGATGGAATTCGCCGACGGCGTCCTGTTCGTGGCGGAGAACCCCAGCGCGACCCTCCACAAGATCAGCGAGATCTACGACCGCATCGCGTTCGCCGGGGTCGGCAAGTACAGCGAGTTCGAGGACCTCCGAATCTCCGGGATCCGGCTGGCCGACATCCGCGGCTACTCCTACGGGCGCGAGGACGTCAGCGCGAAGGCCCTGGCCAACGCGTACTCCCAGGCCCTGTCGGCCATCTTCACCCAGCAGATGAAGCCGTACGAGGTCGAGATCCTGGTGGCCCAGGTGGGGGACCGGCCCGAGGAGGACGAGATCTTCCACGTCCTGTTCGACGGCAGCGTGACCGACGAACAGGGCTATGTCGGGATCGGCGGGTCCTCCGAGGAGCTCACCCAGCACCTCCGCGACGACTACCGGGAGGACTGGGACCTGGGGAGCGGCGTGCGTGCGGCGGTCCGGGCCCTCGGGAACGGCGGCGAGCGGACCGTCCCCACCGAGGACCTGGAGGTCGCGGTGCTCGACCGGACCCGGGGCCGTCGGAAGTTCCGGCGATTGTCCGACGACGAGGTCATCGGGATCCTGGCCCAGGCCGACGCATCCGAGGCCGGTGAGGACTCCGCGACGGGTGCCGGGACCGACGAGCCGGCCTCCGGTGGCATCGAGTCGCCGGGCGGCCCCACGGCCACCGACGACTGAGGCGGTCGTGAGCCGCGCGCCCCAGGCAGAGCCGGCCGCGGGGCATCGTACGGCCACCGGGACGCACGCAGTTCCGGAGACCCCGGTCGACCTGATCTTCAATCCGTGGTTGCCCGAGATCCACGCGAACCCGTACCCGGTGTACCGGCGGCTGCAGCAGGAGGACCCGGTGCACCGGCCGTTCCCGGGTGTCGTGATCCTGTCTCGGCACCGCGACGTGGCCACCCTGCTCCGGCATCCAGCCATGAGCAGCGACCGCCGGAACTCCCCGGTGTACGAGCAGTTCATCGCGGCGCTCCCGGTCGAACCGGACGAGGGGGCGCTGACGCCCTCGATGCTGTTCCTGGACCCGCCCGATCACGACCGGCTGCGCCGGCTGGCCAGCAAGGCCTTCACGCCGCGGGCGGTCGAGCGGTTGATGCCGAGGGTCCGTGAGGTGGTCGACTCGCTGCTGGACCGGGCCCGGGAGATGGGGGAGTTCGACGTGGTGGCGGACCTGGCATACCCGCTCCCGGTCACCGTGATCTCCGAGATGCTGGCCCTTCCCGAGGCCGACCGCGACGCCCTTCGCCGGTGGTCGCTCGACCTCATCTACACGCTGGACCCGATGCTGTCGGTCGAAGCCCTGGCCAGGGCCCAGCGGGCCGGCGCGGAGTTCCGGGCCTACCTCCGGGAGCTCATGGCCCACCGCCGTCGGCACCTCGGCGACGACCTCCTGTCGGGGCTCATCCAGGCCGAGGACGAGGGCCAGCAGCTCTCTCCCCACGAGCTCGTGGCCACCTGTGTCCTGCTGCTGGTGGCCGGCCACGAGACCACGTCGAGCTTCATCGGCAACGGGATGCTCGCGCTGCTCCGGCACCCCGACCAGTACGCCCGGCTGCACCAGGACCCCGGGATGATGCGCTCGGCCGGCGAGGAGCTCCTGCGGTACGACTCCCCGGTGCAGCTCACCGGACGGCTGGTCCTGCGCGACACGGAGATCGCCGGGGAGCACGTCTCCGCCGGGGAGGACGTCGTCGCGCTCGTGGGCTCGGCGAACCGGGACCCCGAGGTGTTCGGCGACCCCGACCGCCTGGACGTCGGGCGTACCGACAACCGCCACGTCGCCTTCGGCGGCGGCATCCACTTCTGCCTCGGCGCCCCCCTGGCCCGCCTCGAGGGCGGCATCGCCATCGCCTCCCTGGTCCGCCGGTTCCCGGAGCTCGAGCTCGCCACCGACCAGCCCCGGTGGCGCGACACCATCACGCTCCGCGCCCTCGGCTCGCTCCCCGTTCACGCCTGAACGCAGCGCGAGCGCTTCGTTTGACGAGCCGGGACCTCCCGCTTACGTCTCCCCACCGGCCAGGGCAGGTGTCCCGGCGACGGAACCTCCCCGACGAAACGCGGTCGGCCCCTACACTGGCTCCATGGACCGGCGGATCTTCGGGCTGGAGAACGAGTACGGGGTGACGTGCACGTTCCGGGGGCAGCGGCGGCTGTCGCCGGACGAGGTGGCCCGGTACCTGTTCCGGCGCGTCGTGCACTGGGGGCGCTCCTCGAACGTGTTCCTGGAGAACGGGGCCCGGCTGTACCTCGACGTGGGCTCCCACCCGGAGTACGCCACGCCGGAGTGCGACAAGGTCCTGGACCTGGTGGCGCACGACAAGGCGGGGGAGCGGATCCTGGAGGCCCTGCTGTCCGCGGCCCAGCTCCGACTGCACGAGGAGGGCATCTCGGGAGAGGTGTTCCTGTTCAAGAACAACACGGACTCCGCAGGGAACTCCTACGGCTGCCACGAGAACTACCTGGTGGCCCGCCAGGGCGAGTTCGCCCGGATGGCGGATATCCTGATCCCGTTCTTCGTGACCCGGCAGGTCTACTGCGGGGCCGGGAAGGTGCTGCACGGACCCCGCGGCGCGCAGTTCTGCCTGTCCCAGCGGGCCGAGCACATCTGGGAGGGGGTCTCGAGCGCCACCACGAGGTCACGACCGATCATCAACACCCGCGACGAGCCCCATGCCGACGCCGAGCGGTTCCGGCGACTCCACGTGATCGTGGGCGACTCGAACATGAGCGAGTGGACGAACCTCATGAAGGTCGGTATCACCGACCTGGTCCTGCGGATGGTCGAGGAGAACACCGTGATGCGGGACCTGACATTGGAGAACCCCATCCGGGCCATCCGGGAGATCTCGCACGACATGACGTGCCGGAAGAAGGTCCGCCTGGCCAACGGCCGGGAGCTCTCGGCCATCGACGTCCAGAACGAGTACTACGACCGGACCGCGAAGTTCCACGAGCGCCGGGGGGGCGACGAGCTTGTCACCAGGCTCCTCCAGGAGTGGCGGGCCGCGCTCGACGCCCTCGCCGCGCAGGAGCCCGAGAGGCTGGTCCAGAAGGTGGACTGGGTCACGAAGCAGGTCCTGATCGAACGGTACCGGGCCAAGCACAGCCTCCCCCTGGCCAGCGCGAAGGTGGCCCTGATGGACCTCGCGTACCACGACGTGAATCGCGACCGGGGCCTGTACTACCTGCTGGAGCGCAAGGGCCGGGTGGACCGGGCCGTGGAGGAGCGCGATGTCCAGAGGGCCATGCGGGAGCCCCCCCAGACCACCCGGGCCCGCCTCCGGGGCGAGTTCATCCGCCAGGCCAAGCAGCGCCGGCGCGACTACACAGTGGACTGGGTCCACCTCAAGCTGAACGACCAGGCCCAGCGCACCGTGCTGTGCAAGGACCCCTTCAAGTCCGTGGACGAGCGCGTGGAGCAGCTGATCGCCCACATGTGAGGAGGGCCCTCCGGGCCGCCCTCACGGGCAGGGGTGGCCTCAGCCGGCGGTGGTGAGGCGGGTCTCCCCGGCTTCCGCGTCCGCCTCCGGTTCGCCCAGGGCCAGGTGGCGGACGATCGCTTTGTGCGTGACCGGCGAGGACAGGACGATCGAGGTCACGGTCTCGCCGTAGGGCATGAGCCGGTCGATGAGCTCCTGGAGGTGCCCCACGGACCGCACCGCCACCTTCATGATGTAGGACTCCGCGCCGGTGATCCGGTGGCACTCGAGGACCTCCGGGTACTCCGACACGATGCGCCCCAGCTCGAGGCAGTTCACACCTCGATGGGTCACCCGGATCAACGCGGTGAGCGGCAGGCCCAGACGGGCGAGGTCCACGTCCAGCCGGTACCCTCGGATGATGCCGGCCTCCTCCATCCGCCTGATCCGGTCCGCGACGGCCGGCGGGGTGAGCCCGACGCGGCGGCCGAGCTCGGAGTAGGAGAGGCGGGCACTGCCCTGCAGCTCACGGAGCAGGGCCCAGCCGATGTCGTCGAGTTCCTGAACGGGTTCCAAGGTCATTCCCTTTCTCGGATTTCAATTTGTGATTCACATCACCAACACAGTTTGCATTATCCGTTCACGTCGGGCAAGACTCTTTCTATGATGTCTTCCATGAAGGGCACACACCGAGTCCGGACGCACGAGGTCCCGTGGTTGGTGATCGGGGCCACGTTCGTCGTGATCATGGCCGGCCTGGAGGCCCTCGAGGGCTCCTCGGCGTGGGTGGTCGGGCTGTTCCTCCTGGCCGTGTTCGGGGGGCTGGCCTGGGGCGCGTCGCGGTGGGGTGTCGACTCCCGGGACGGGGCGGACTGGAAGCCCCGTGGGCCGGGGGCCCTGCGGTGAGGGGCCGAACCGCCGCGCCGTCCGTCCGGAGCCAGGCGCCGCTGCTCGCCACCGCCCGAGCGGTGAGTCCCGCCGTGTGGGGAGCGCTGGCCATCGTCTACGTCGTGTGGGGCTCCACGTACCTGGCCATCCGGGAGGCCATCCGGACCATCCCGCCGTTCCTGATGGCCTCCACCCGGTTCCTCGTGGCCGGCGGGTTCCTGTACCTCGTCGCCGTCCGCCGGGGAGACCGCGAGGCCGACCGCCCGGGAGCCGCGCAATGGCGGGCCGCCGCCATCGTCGGGGGGCTGCTGCTCTTGGGAGGCAACGGCGGCGTTGTGTGGGCGGAGCAGCACATCCCGTCGGGGACCACCGCGCTGCTGGTGGCCACGGTGCCCCTGTGGATGGTGGTGATCGGACGGGTAGCGTTCCGCGAACGGGTCCGGCCTCAGGAGATGCTGGGCGTCCTGATCGGGTTCGGCGGCGTCGCGCTGCTGGTGGTTGGATCGGGGACGCGGTCGGGCCGGCTGAACATGGCCGGGGTCGCGGCCGCCCTCGTGGCTCCGGTGTCCTGGGCACTCGGGTCGCTGTACTCGCGGCGGGCCGAGCTTCCGTCGCGTCCCCTGGTATCGACCGCCATGCAGATGCTGGCCGGCGGCGTGCTCCTGGGGATCGCCGGGCTGGTCACCGGCGAGGTGGCGGACGTGGATCCGTCCCGGATCTCGCTGGGGTCCGTGGTCGGGCTGGTGTACCTGATCGCGCTGGGCTCGCTGGTGGCGTTCAGCGCCTACGTGTGGCTGCTCCGCAACGCCCCGATCTCGCTGGTGGGGACGTACGCCTACGTGAACCCGGTGGTCGCCGTGTTCCTGGGATGGGCATTCCTCGACGAGGTCATCCGGGGGACGACCCTGCTGGCCGGGGCCGTCATCGTGGTGGCGGTGGCCCTCATCGTCACCGCCCACCGTCCGGCGCCCGCACCTTCGGCCTCGGGTCGGGTCCGGGCGAACGAGAAAGGCCCCGGCGAGCTGGCCAGGACGGAGCCGTCCACCTCCAGCGACGCCGTCTGAGGCGCGTCGGGCTCACCCCCTCCCCGAAGTCTCCCCGTCCGGCCGCGACGCCCTCCAGGCCTTCGAGCCCGCGGCCATCCGCCCGGCCAGGACCCCCGCGGCGCCCCCCGCCAGGAAGAACGCGGGGTCCTCGGACGGCGTCCGGCCCATGGACTCCACCTCGACATCCCGTTCCCGGAGCAGCTCGAGCGCGAGGTCTCCCGAGGCCTCCACGAGCTGGTGGCGGTCCTCCAGCCCGGCCCCGCGCAACTGCTCCCACACCTCGCTCCGCCGGGGCTCCGCCAGGGTCGGGACGGCGACGGTGGCCGAGACCAGGCACACCTCCGACAGGATGGTCAGGGAATGGTGCGACACCCCGCGGTGGCGCTCCCGGGGGTCGGCGAACCCGATCCGCAGCACCGCCACGGGCCGCCCACCGAGCGCGTGGGCGGCGTTGAGCACGTTCCCCGAGGCCAGGGCGGAGACGCCCCACCGGGTGCCCGTCCCCAGGTTCCCCGGCCCGTCGGCCACCACGACCACGTCGGCCCGAAGCACCTCCACCGCGGCCAGGAGACCGGTCCACACGGTGGCCGCCTCCACCTCGCCCCCGAACGCCTGCCCGGCCGTGACGAACCCGTCGAGCAATCCGTGCTCCCGGAGGCGCGCCACCAGCCGGGACAGCCCGCCGGGGAGCGCGGCCTGGTCCGTCATCACGTAGACGACGCGCTCAGCCCCCGCGGCCCGGGCGCCGGCCGCCACCGGCGCCACCAGCGAGTGCAGCGGCGCCGCCACGACCGGGGTGCCGTCGAGGCCGCCGGAACGGTCCAGGGCCTCGGCGTGCGTCTCCTCCACCGCCCGGACGGCCGTCTGGGACGGCGTGTACCGGGCCTTCATCGCCCGGCCGGCGTCCTCGGCCAGGTCGGTGTCGGGGCCTCCCTCCACGGCCATCACGACGTGGACACCGCCGGTCCCCAGGCCCAGGGCCATCGCCGTCGTGTTCAGCACCACGGTGTCGCCGGGGGCGACCGGTCCGCTCACCGCCGGATAGGCGATGGCGGAGGCTTCCGCCCCGTCCACCTCCACGGCCAGCTCGACCGCTCCGGGTCGCTCCGCCGTGACCCGGAGCACGCGCCCCCTCCTCAGCCGGACCATGCCGGCGAGTATGATCGCCGCCGGATGCACCCGCTGGAACGCCTGCTCAACCTGGTCATCCTCCTGCTCGAGACACCCCGTCCCCTCTCCTTCGAGCAGATCCGCGACCGCCTTCCCGCGTACGACCAGGAGGGCGAGGAGGCCGCCAAGCGGATGTTCGAACGGGACAAGGACCTCCTGCGGGACCTCGGCGTCCCGGTGGAGGTGGCCCCCACCGACGCCTGGGAGGTCGAGCAGGGCTACCGGATCCCCAAGGACCAGTACTACCTGCCCGAGGTGGAGTTCACCGAGGAGGAGATCTCGGCGCTGTTCGTGGCGGCGCAGTCGCCGTCGGAGTCGGGGGAGGCCGGCGAGGCCGAACAGGCCGTGCGCAAGCTCCAGGCCGGGGTGGATCCCAGCGCGCTGGCCCGCCTGTCGCCGCGGCCCCTGGCGGCGGGAGTCGACGTGGCCGCGGGCCGCCTGGTGGCGGTCACCGAGGCCATCGAACGCCGGCAGAGCGTCCGGTTCGAGTACCGGGTGGCCGCGGGGGAGACCGGAGAGCGCCACGTCGACCCGTACTCCCTGGTGTGGCGGGCCGGCCACTGGTACCTGGTGGGGCTGGACCGGGACCGCGGCGAGGTCCGCTCGTTCCGGCTGTCGCGGTTCCGGTCGGACCCGGCGGAGGCCGGACCGGGATCGGCCCCGCCGGAGGGGTTCGACGCCCGGGAGCACGTGGCCCCCGGGCGGCGGGGTCCTGCCGACGATCCCGTGGAGGCCCGGGTGGCGTTCTCGCCGGACGTCGCGTGGTGGGCGGCGCCCCCGGAGGCCAGGCAGGTTCGGACCCTGGACGACGGGTGGGTGGAGGTGGCCCTTCCCGCCGACCGGGGTGATTGGTTCCTGTCGTGGGTCCTGTCGTTCGGCCCGGACGCGGTGCTGCTTGCCCCCGAGGACCTCCGCGGGGAGGCCGTCCGCCGACTGGAGGCGCTCCGTGCGGCCCGGTAGGGTGTCCGAGCGCCTCCGCCGGCTGCTGGCCGTGGTCCCGTACGTGGTGCAGCACCCCGGGGTCCGCCTGGAGGATCTGTCGCGGCTGTTCGGGGTGGCCGAGCACGAGCTGGCCGCGGACCTCGAGCTGCTGTTCATGTCGGGCCTCCCCCCGTACGGCCCGGGCGACCTCATCGAGGTCCAGGTCGAGGACGGCAGGGTGTGGATCTCGATGGCCGACTACTTCGCCCGGCCGCTTCGCCTGACCCGGAGCGAAGCGCTGTGGCTGTACCTCCAGGGGACCGCGCTCCTCGGCGCACCCGGCCTGCAGGAGGCGGGGGCCCTGGAGTCGGCCCTGCACAAGCTGGAGGAGGTTCTCGGCCCGGACACCCTCGGGGGGCTGGCCGGCCGGGTGGAGGCCGCCGACGCCGGGCCTGTCGCGGGCCACCTGGAGGCGGTCCGGGATGCCGCGGAGCGCCACGAGCGGCTGGAGATCGAGTACTACGCCGCGTCCACCGACGAGACATCCGTCCGCCGGATCGACCCCGAGCACGTGTTCTCGGCCATCGGCCAGTGGTACGTCGTGGCGTTCGACCACCGCTCCGAGCAGGAGCGGATGTTCCGGGTGGACCGGATCCGGAAGGCCACCCCGACCGGGGAGACGTTCGGGCCGAGGGGGCTGCCCGGCGCGGGGCGGCCCCTGTACAGCCGCTCGGAGGAGGACGTCCCGGTCCGCCTCCGCCTGGCCCCCGACGCCCGGTGGGTGGCCGAGTACTACGAGACCGACGCGGCGGAGGACCTCCCGGAGGGGGGAGTCGAGGCGGTCCTGCCCACGAAGCGCCTGGCGTGGGTGGCCCGGCTGGTCCTGCGGCTGGGGGGCTCGGTGGAGGTGGTGGAGCCCCCGGAGCTCCAGGAGGAGGTCCGGCGGGTGGCGGGCGAGGCCCTGGAGCGCTACGGCGCGCTCACGGGGCGGGCCCCCGAGTAGCGCACGACCCCGTTCTTAGGTCGGGGTCCTTTGGTCCGCCGCCCCCGGCCGAACGGCATCACCCACCCGGGGGAGGACATGGACCTTCGGCCCGACCATCTCAAGGGGTCCCAAGACGGCGCCGATACCACCCTCGTCATGACCACCATCCGAACCAGCTGTCCCCGGTGTGGGGAAGTGGAAATGGGACCGGGTGCCATCCTGCTATCCGTCGAGCGCGGCGGGAGCGAGGGGCTCTACCGGTTCGTCTGCCCGGAGTGCGCCGGCCCGGTGGAGAAGCGGGCCGACCGGAAGATCGTGGCGCTCCTCGTGTCGGCGGGAGTGGACGTGAGCGACGGTGCCGCGGGGGTGCAGGGCCGCCTGGAGCAACTGACCCAGGAGGCTCCCGGCCGCCGGATCTCCGACGAGCCCGCGTTCACCGTGGACGACCTCATCCAGTTCCACTTCCTGCTGCAGGACGACGAGTTCTGCCGCCGGCTCGTCTCGGCCGAGTAGCCGAGGGCGGCTCCGCCGCCATCCCGAGCCGCTATGCTCGCCTGCGATGACGGCTCCCGAGGTGGTGTGGCTCGTGGTCGGGCTGTTCAGCATGAGCCTGCTGCTGGTGATGCTCCTGGGCCTGCTGAAGCAGCTCAAGCGACTGACGTCCTCCGTGGCCCGGCTCCAGCGGGAGGTCCAGCCGGTGCTCCAGGGGATCCAGCAGGAGTCCGAGCGGGCCCAGGCCCGGGCGGCCCGGGTGCAGGAGCAGGCCGCCGAGGTCAGGACCGCCGGCGTGGCCGGTGGCCGCCGCCGCGGGTCCCGGTCCAGGGCCCGGCGGTAGAATCGGTCAACGGGGACCGCCCCCGCCGGTGACCATGTTCAACGTCGGTCCTGCCGAACTCATCGTCATCATGCTCGTGGCCCTGCTCATCGTGGGCCCGAGGCGCCTTCCCGAGGTGGGCAAGTCCATCGGCAAAGCCCTTCGCGAGCTCCGCCGCCAGACCGACGAGGTCCGGTACTCGTTCGAGGCCACCCTGAACCCCGACGACGACGAGGACGACGTCGAAACGACCTCGTCCGCGCCATCGCCCGAGCATTCCGAGCACCCCGAGGACACCGGCGAGCCGGAGGGCTCCGAGGCACCCGGCCTCCCCTCGGGCGGCCCCGCCTAGGCCCCGGGGACCGCACCGACGTCCATGCGCCTGATCCCGAGATGGCTGCGCCGGAAGGACCGGGATCCCTCCCGGCCCATGACCATGGTGGAGCACCTCGACGAGCTTCGCCGGCGCATCCTCATCTCGATCATCGCGATCGTGGTGGCGGCGATCGCGGGGTGGTTCCTGTACGGGCCCGTGTTCCGGGTGATCCTGGGGCCCTACCGGCACGCCTGCCAGGCCCTGCCTCTCGACCAGCGACCACCGGGGATCGATTCGTGCAGCCACGTCTTCGTCCACGGCGTGGTCGGACCCTTCCTGATCCGGCTGAAGATCGCCCTGTACGTCGGGCTCGGGATCGCGCTGCCGATCGTGCTGTTCCAGCTGTGGCGGTTCATCACACCTGGGCTCACCCAGAAGGAGCGCCGTCTCACCGTGCCCTTCGTCCTGTCCTCGCTCGTCCTGTTCGCGCTCGGCGCCTTCTTCGCATTCCTCACGATCCCGAGGGGACTACGGTTCCTGCTGGGGTTCGGCGGTTCGAACATCGTGGTGCTGCCCGAGGCCGGGAAGTACATCAGCTTCGTCCTGCTCCTCACGCTGGCGTTCGGGCTGTCGTTCGAGTTTCCCCTGGTGCTGATCTTCCTGGCCTGGATCCGGGTGGTGTCCAGCCGGCGCCTCCGGGATTGGCGGCGGTTCGCGATCCTGTTCATCGTGATCTTCGCCGCGGTGATCACGCCCAGCCAGGACCCGTTCACCCTGCTCGCGATGTCCCTGCCGATGGTGGTGTTCTACGAAACCACCATCTGGATCACCCGGCTCATGAAGCGCTGAGAGGGGTATCCTGACGGGCCGCATCGGCGGGTCGTCCGGACACGAGGGGATCTCGAGAGCATGGCGATCAAGGGCAAGGGCAGGGCGAAATCGGGCCGGCGGGCGGTGGCCAGGGGTCCCAAGCCCGGGTACGTCGAGCCTCCCAAGCCGCTGTTCCGCCGGCGGTGGTTCCGGTGGACCGCGCTCGCCGTCCTGGTGGCCGGGGTGGCGGCCATCGTGATCTCCTCGCTGCTGATCACCGGGGCCAACAACCGCAAGGAAGCCAAGGCCGCGGCCCGGGCCAAGCAGCTGCAGCGGCAGCAGACGCGGGTGGGCAGGTTCGTGACCCCGGCGCTCGCGGCCCTCGAGGACGTGATCGTCCCCGCCGGCCCCACGGTCGTGCGGGACTTCCCCGACCTGCCTCAGCAGTTCAAGGACCTTCGCAGCGGCAAGCTCTCCGACGAGGACGCGAAGGCGAAGGGCGAGGAGGTCGCGGCCAATGCCAAGGCCGCCGCCGTGGCCCTGAGCCAGATCGACGCGACGACGATCGTCTCGGGGTTCCCCAAGATCCTCGGGCTCCTCGACGCCAAGCAGTACATGTTGTCGTCGCTGCAGCTCTACGAGCAGATCGGCAACGGGCTGGGGTCGGCCGCCGATGCCACGGGGGACCAGCGGAGCGCCCTCATCACGCAGGACCTCGCGCTCATCCCGACGGCCTCGCAGCTGTTCCAGAACGGCTACCAGAAGATGGTCAACGCCCAGACCGACTCGCGGCTGACGCCGCGGGCCCCCCAGCCGGTCCCCAGTCCGACCCCATCGGCGAGCTGAGCGCCGTGGCGCCCCGGGTCGTGGTCCTGGTCAACCCCTCGAGCGGCCGGGGCCGGTCCGGGAGGCTCCTCCCCAGGATCCGGGAGGCCATCGCGGTGGCAGGGCTCGATGCGGAGGTCCGGCTGTCGGCGGGGCCGGAGGACCCCCCGCGGGTGACGCGGGAGTGCGCGGAAGCGGGCGTGGAGATCGTGGCCGCCATGGGCGGTGACGGCATGACCGGGATGGTCGGCGCCGCGCTGGTGGGCACGGACACCGCGCTGGGCGTCATCCCCACCGGGACCGGCAACGACTTCGCCCGGTTCATCGGCCTCAGCCGCAAGAAACCGCTGGAGGCGGTCCGGGTCCTGGCCGATCCCGAGATCCGGTCCATCGACGCGGTCCGGGTGACCGGCGGGGGCCGCGAGGAACGGTTCGTCAATGTGGCGGGGGCCGGCTTCGACTCCGAGGTCACCGAGACCGCCAACGAGATGACGTGGAAGGTCCAGGGCACCGCGAAATACGTGGTCGCGGTGGTGAGGACCCTTCGGCGGTTCACGGCAGCCCAGTTCGAGGTCACCGTGGACGGGCGGTCCCGGTCGCTCTCCGGGATGCTCATCGCCGTGGGGAACGGGCAATCCTACGGGGGTGGGATGAAGGTGGTGCCGAACGCCTCGCTCACCGACGGCCTGCTCGAGGTGTGCGTGGTGGGCGGGATGTCCAAGGGCCAGTTCCTGCGGGCCTTCCCGAAGGTGTTCCGGGGGACCCACGTGACCCATCCCAAGGTCACCATGCTCCGGGGGGCCCGGGTGGAGATCTCCGCCGACCGGGGGTTCGACGTGTACGCCGACGGGGAACGATCCGTGCCGTTGCCCGCGGTGTTCGAGGCGATGCCCGGTGCCCTGAAGGTGGCCGTGCCCAAGGGCGCCCCGTTCCGCTGACCGGGGCCACCGATCCGCCGGACGAGAGGAGACTGTTCGCCATGACCGACGCCCTGCTGCTGATCCACGCGTTCCCGCTCGACGCCTCGATGTGGGAGCCCCAGGTCGGATCCCTGTTCGATCCGCTCATGGTGCTAGCCCCGAACCTGCCCGGCTTCGGCCGGACCGAGGGCGTGGGGAACGTCATGTCGATGGGCGACGCCGCCGCCCGGTGCATCCGGGCCCTGGACGAGGCGGGGGCCGACCGCGCCGTGGTGTGCGGGCTGTCCATGGGCGGCTACGTGGCGTTCGAGCTGTGGCGGCAGGTCCCCGACCGCGTGGCCGGCCTGGTGCTGGCGAACACCCGGGCCGGGGCCGACGACGACGCGGGCCGGGAGCGCCGCCTGGCCCTGGCATCGCGCCTGGACGCCGAGGGCAACGACTTCCTGGTCGAATCGCCGCCGCCGCTGTTGTCCGCGAGCGCCGACGACGCGTTGTGGGGTGTGGTGAAGGCCACGATCGCGGCGCAGCCCGCCGCATCCATCGCGGCGGCCTCTCGCGGGATGGCCCAGCGTGCCGACTCCACCGGCGACCTGGCAGGGATCACCGTCCCCACGGTGGTGGTGACCTCCACCGGCGACTCCCTGATCCCGCCGGAGGCCACCACCCCGATGGCCGACCAGATCCCCGACGCCCAGCTCGAGATCGTCGACGGCGCGGGCCACCTGTCGAACATGGAAGCCCCCGGCGAGTTCACCCTCCTCCTGGAGCGTCACCTCACCCTCTGCGGCCTGCTGTAGCCCGGAAGACCGTGGAGTTCCGCCTGGGAAACGTCTACCGGAAGCCCGGCATCCGCTCCCGGAGCCAGCTCTCGGCCCTCGTCGCGGCGGGCCGGCTGAACGGCGACCGAACCTGAGGCCACCGAGCCGTCCGTAGACTGAATGGCATGCCTTCCGATCTCGAGCGGTTCAGCGCGCTGTACCCGTTCCCCCTCGACGAGTTCCAGGTCACGGCCATCGGGGCCCTGGACGAGGGGGAGTCGGTGCTGGTCGCCGCACCCACGGGATCGGGGAAGACCATCGTGGCGGAGTACGCGGTGGACCTGGCCCTCCAGCGGGGGCAGAAGGCGTTCTATACCACGCCGCTGAAGGCGCTGTCGAACCAGAAGTTCGGGGACTTCGTGGCCCGGTACGGCGCCGGACGGGTGGGGTTGCTCACCGGCGACAACTCGATCAACTCCGAGGCGCCGCTGGTGGTGATGACCACCGAGGTCCTGCGGAACATGCTGTACGAGCGGTCGTCGACCCTGGAGGGCCTGGCCTTCGTGGTCATGGACGAGGTCCACTATCTCCAGGACCCGTACCGCGGCGCCGTGTGGGAGGAGGTCCTGATCCACCTCCCGCTCTCCGTCCGCGTGGTGTGCCTGTCGGCCACCGTGAGCAACGCCGAGGAGTTCGGCGAATGGATCGGCACGCTCAGGGGTCCCACCCGCGTGGTCATCGAGGAGCGCCGGCCGGTGCCGCTGGAGCAGCACTACCTGGTGGGCCACGAGCTCCATCCGATGCACTCCGACGTGGACGGCCAGCTCGTGCCGAACCCGTACATCGTCTCGCTGGAGCAGCACGAGCTCCGGCAGAACGTGCGGTACCGCCGCCACTCCGGGAATCCACAGCTGTCCCGGCAGTCCCGGCCCCGCGAGGGGCACCGGCGTGTGTTCGCGCCCCGCCGCGAGGAGGTCGTGGAGATCCTGGCCGACCAGGGGATGCTCCCGGCCATCTACTTCGTGTTCAGCCGGGCCGGCTGCGACCGGAGCGTGGAGTGGCTCCTGGAGGCCGGGGTCCGGCTGAACAAGCGGGCGGAGGAGGAGCGCGTCCGGGAGTTCGCGGAGATGCGCGCGGCGTGGATGGACGACGAGGACCTCGCCACGCTGGGCTTCTACGAGTTCCGGGAGGCCCTCGGGCGGGGGATCGCCGCGCACCACGCGGGGATGCTCCCGCTGTTCAAGGAGACCGTCGAGGACCTGTTCAAGCAGGGCCTGGTGAAGGTGGTGTTCGCCACCGAGACACTGTCGCTGGGGATCAACATGCCTGCGAAGACCGTGGTCATCGACGACGTCGTGAAGTTCCAGGGCGAGCGCCACGAGATGCTCACGCCGGGGGAGTACACCCAGCTCACGGGGCGGGCCGGGCGCCGGGGGATCGACCCCATCGGGCACGCCGTGGTCACGTACCAGACCCGGCCGGACGTGACGTTCGAGCGGATCGCCTCGCTGGCCTCCACCCGGACCTACGAGCTGACCTCGTCGTTCCGGCCCTCCTACAACATGGCGGTGAACCTGGTCCGGAACTACATTCCGGAGGAGGCCCACCACCTGCTGAACTCGTCGTTCGCCCAGTTCCTGGCGGACCGCGGGGTGGTGGCGCTGGAGCGGGACCTGGAACGGCGACGCGCGTACGTGGCCGGGTACCGGGAGCAGATGGCGTGCCACCTGGGGGACTTCGCCGAGTACTGGTCACTCCGGGAGCGGGCCGACCGGATCCGCGAGGAGGCCCGGCGGGGCCAACGGGAGGCCAGGGCCGTGGCAGTCCGGGAGGGGCTGGGGGCCCTGAAGCCCGGCGACGTGGTGTTCGTCCCGGCGGCGCGTCGCCGCGGGCTGGCCGTGGTGGTGGCGAACCGGGAGGGTCGCCCCACGGTGCTCACCCAGTCGCGGAAGATCTCCCGGCTGGGGCCGAACGACTTTCCGGACCCGCCCGAGGTGGTCACCCGGGTTCCGCCGCCCCGGGGAAGCGTCCGGAGCAAGCGGGTCCAGCGCGACCTGGCCGCCCGCATGGCCACCCTGGAGTTCCGGCCGCCCAAGCAGCGCCGGGACCGGCTCGACGCCAGGGCCACGGCGAGGGCCCGTGAGCTGGAGGAGCGGGCCGCGCAGCACCCATGTCACGCCTGCCCGGACCGGGCCGCCCACGAGCGGTGGGCCGTGCGGGCCTCGACCCTGGAGCGCGAGATCTCCGGGCTGGACCGCCGGATCCGGTCGAAGACCGAGACCGTGGCCCGGCAGTTCGACCGGGTCCTCCGGGTCCTCGGCGAACTGGGCTACGTGCAGGACTTCTCGATCCAGACCAAGGGCGACATGCTGGCCCGGATCTACGGCGAGGGCGACATCCTCATGGCGGAGTGCCTGTCCCGGGGCGTGTTCGCGGACCTGTCGCCGGCGGAGTTCGCCGCGCTGGTCTCCACGGTGGTGTACGAGCACCGGGGCCGCGAGCGCGCCCCGATTGCCGCGCACCTTCCCACGGCGCTCACCGAGGACCGGTACCGGCGGCTGCTCCAGACGTACCGCCGGATCCGCCGGGCCGAGGACCAGAACAACGTCGAGCTGTGCCGCGAGCCCGACGCCGGGTTCGCCACCACGATCTTCCACTGGGCCGAGGGCAAGCCCCTGGAGGACGTCCTCGTCGAGATGGACATGGCCCCCGGCGACTTCGTCCGCAGCTGCAAGCTGCTCATCGACCTGTTGCGCCAGCTGGAGGACGTGGCCGGCGACGAGGCGGCCGACCTGGCCCGCCGGGCCCGCGACGCCGTCAACCGCAGCGTGGTGGCCTACACCGGCGTGTAGAGCTCGGGTCAGTCGAGCGGAGCGACGCCGAAGCCGACCTTGAACCTGCGGCACCAGATCACGGCGGACCGGAATCCCCCCACCTCGATGTCCGCTGGGACGAGGTAGTTCTGGCTGCCCACGTTGCCCTTCAGGGCCCCGAGATCGACGTATCGGCCCTGGTCCCAGCCGTGCCAGTCGTTCGACGCGGGACGCTCGCTGAGGTACACGCGGAGGTCCGGGCCGTTCGATGTGTCCAGGTCCTCGAACCGGAGGTACACCGAGCTGTCGGGGAGCTGCAGGAGCTTCGCCACGCCTGAGGAGTGGTGCTCCAGGCTGATGAACTGACCCCTTCCCAGGACCACCGGGCCGGTCGGTGCGGGGGGAGCGGTGGTGGCGGGAGAGGGCGACGGGGCCGGCTTCGAGGGCTTCGGCGAGCGAGCGGGGGAAGGACCCGTGGACGGATCCGCGGACGGCTCGACCGAGGGCCGCTCGGTGGCCGCCGGGGTGGAGGGCGCCACCGTGGCCGGGGCCGAAGGGCGGCCCGGGCCGGCCGTGGGCAGGGCCTCGTTCACGTTCTGGTCCAGGAACAGCTTCTGTGGCTCGAACCACAGGACCACGAACACCGCGAGGCCGACCGCGACGAGCGCCGCGGCGGTCCACACCCTCGGGCGGCGGCGGATCGAGGACCTGATGCCCATGTCGAGGGGGAGTCTCCCGATGGGGACCCGCCGTTACGATGGCGGGCCGCCATGTCCAGCCGGAACCCGCCGTGAGCAGCCCGTTCGGCCGTCTGTACGTGATCGCCAACCCCACTGCGGGCAGGGGGCAGGTGGCCCAGCACCTCCCCGAGCTGGAGCGGGCCCTGCGGGCCCGGCGCCTGGACTACGTGATCGTCGAGACGGCGAGCCCCGGCGACGCCGAGCGCCTGGCCCGGGAGGCCCTTGCCGCCGGGGAACGGTTCCTGGTAGCCGTCGGCGGCGACGGCACCGTGGACGAGGTCGTGAACGGCATGATGGGGGAGGAGGCCCCCCTGGAACCCGATGCCGTGCTCGGCGTGGTGGCGGCCGGGTCGGGATGCGACTTCGTCAAGACGTTCGGGCTTCCCGGCGACGCCGGACGGGCCACGGCCATCCTGCAGGGGGACTCGCTGTTTCCGATCGACCTCTGCCGGGTCGCGTACACGACGGCGGACGGCGGGACCTCGTCGCGGTACTTCGCGGGGGTGGGGGAGGCCGGCCCGGGCGGCGCCATGGCGGCGAGGGCCCAGCGTCTGCCGAGAAGCCTGGGGCGGGGACGCGACTTCCTGGGGTTCTGGTCATCCGTGATCCGGTTCAAGGTGCCCGAGATCAGGCTGCTCGTGGGCGACACGGAGGTCGGAGGAAAGGCCTCCGACGTCGTGGTGGCGAACTGCCAGTACCAGCACGGGGGGATGCGGATCTCGCCGCGCTCGTGGCCGAACGACGGACTGCTCGACGTGCTGGTGTTCCGGGGACAACGTTCGGACGCGTTCACGAGGCTGCCCAGGCTGTTCCACGGGGACTGGCTGCCGGACCCGAACGTGGGGGAGTACCGGGGCCGCCGGATCTCGCTCGAGGCGGACCGGCCCATGCCGATCCAGGCCGACGGCGACGTGCTGGGGACCACGCCGGCGACGTTCGAGCTGATCCGCCTGCCGATCCGCCTGAAGCTGTAGCCAGCGCCTCCGGCGGCCTCGGCGTTCGGGGCGCCCACCAGGCGGTGTCGGGGGGCGCCGGTATCATGCGCCCCGACATGGCCCCTCCGTTCGGCGAGCGGCTCCAGGGTGCGATCGATGCGACGGAACAGGGCGGGCTCGACGCGCTCCTGGTTACCCCCTCGGCCGACCTCGCCTACCTGTGCGGCTACGACCCCCCGCCCTTCGAGCGGCTGACCTGCCTGGTCCTCCGCCCCGGGTCCGACCCGGTCCTGCTGGTCCCCGAGCTGGAGCGGCCTCGCGCGGCGGCGTCGCCGGCCGGCGAGCGGATCGAGCTGGCCGAGTGGAAGGACGGCGAGGACCCGTACGAGGCGCTGGCCCGGCTGCTGCCGCGGACGGAGCGCCTCGCCGTGACCGACACCGCGTGGACCGTGCACCTGCTGGGGCTCCAGCGGGCGGTTCCCGGGGCCACATGGCGGCCCGGGAGCGACGTGGTGTCGTCCCTCCGGGTGCGCAAGGACCCGCAAGAGCTGGAGCTGCTGTCGCGGGCCGCCCGGGGCGCCGACGAGGCCTTCCGCCGGCTCGTGACCCAGCGCATGGACGGCCTCCGCGAGGAGGAGGTGGCCGCGGCCCTCGAAGCCTTCCTCCGCGAGTTCGGGCACGAGACCGTGGAGTTCACGATCGTTGCCTCGGGGCCGAACGGGGCCTCGCCGCACCACGAGCCGGGCCCCCGGTCCATCCGGGCGGGGGAGGGCGTGGTCCTGGACTTCGGCGGCACGGTCGGCGGGTACTGCTCGGACATCTCCCGCACCGTGGTGGTGGAGCGGCCGCCCCGGGGGTTCTCCCACGTCTACGACATCGTCCGCGAGGCCCAGGAGGCAGCGTTCCAGGCCGTCCGGCCCGGCGTCGCCGCGGAGGAGATCGACGCCGCCGCACGGGACGTCATCGCCATGGCCGGCTACGGCGAGCGGTTCCTCCACCGCACCGGCCACGGGATCGGCCTGGAGGTCCACGAGCCACCGTACCTCGTCGCCGGGAACCGCCAGGTCCTCGAACCGGGCATGTGCTTCTCGATCGAGCCCGGCATCTACATGGAGGGCCGGTTCGGCGTCCGCATCGAGGACATCGTCACGGTCACCGAGACCGGCGCCGAGCGCATCAACCGCGCCAGCCGCGACCTCGAGACTGTCGCCTGAGCGATCCGCGGGCGATCAACTCCAACCCGCTCCAGCCGATCCTGAACGTGGGATGGAACGGTGCCTGGCCTGGTTCATGGACACCGGGTCGGCCTTCGGCATCCTCGGGTTCTTCGGTGTCGCCGGGAAGCTGATCTTCCTCGCGCTCGCGGCATCACGCATGGCCTGGGCGCTGCACCGGATCTGGCGGCCCACGCGCACTCGCTTGAGCGGCTTGCGGTGTAGCCCACAACTGTCGGGTAAACTACCGTCGAGTAACCTACGCCCCGGTAGGTTGCGAGCCGCCCAGGGGCACCCGGCCGCCGAGACCGGGAGGAGGACACCGCGATGCCGTTGCTGAACATCCCGGAGGAGATCCTCGAGCTGCGGAGCACGCTGCGCGACTTCATCCAGCGCGAGGTCCGGCCCATCGAGGACTCCTATCGCCAGGAGATCCTTGACACCGGCACGTTCGAGGCGATCAAGGAGGAGACCCTCAAGCTCCGGAAGCGCTCCGCCGAGCTGGGGTTCTACACGCTGCACATGCCCGAGGAGGTGGGCGGCGGCGGGCTCTCCTATCTGGGCCAGGTCCTGCTGCACGAGGAGGGCGCCCGGAGCGGCCTGATCCTGCCGCAGATCGAGGGGGTCTTCCCGGTGATCAGCGGGCCCACGCCGATCTACGTGGATTGCACCCCGCAGCAGCGGGAGAAGTACCTCGAGCCCCTGATGCGCGCCGACAAGACGACCTGTTTCGCGCTCACCGAGCCGGGAGCCGGGTCCGACGCCACCAGGATCCAGACGAAGGCGGTGAAGGCCGGCGAGGGCGTGTGGCGGATCACCGGCCGCAAGCACTTCATCACCGGGGGCGCCGAGGCCGAGTTCGCGCTGGTGTTCGCGGTGACCGACGGCGCCAAGCGCGCCCAGGGCGGCATCACGGCGTTCTTCGTGGACGCGGACAAGCCCGGCTACTCGGTGACCAGGGTCCAGCGGACCATGTCGCCGTTCCAGAACCCGGTGGAGATGACGTTCTCAGACGTCGAGGTCACCGATGCCGACATCCTGGGCAAGGAGGGGTTCGGCTTCTACTCGGCCGTCCGTGGGATCAACGGGGCCCGGCTCCAGATCGCCGCTCGGGCCCTGGGCCTGGCCCAGTACCTGCTGGACCGCTCGATCGAATACGCGAACGCCCGCACGGCGTTCGGGAAGCCCATCGGGGCGAACCAGTTCGTGCAGGGGATGATCGTGGAGTCCTACGCCGAGCTGGAGCAGGCCCGCCTGCTGGTGTACGAGCAGGCCGCCGACATCGACGACGGGGCCGACGGCCGGAAGCAGGCCGCGCTGGCCAAGATGGTCGCGGCCGAGATGGTGGGCCGCGTGGCCGACCGGGCCATCCAGGTTCACGGCGGCAACGGCTTCATGACGGAGCTCGGCCTGGAGGCGTGGTACCGCGACGTGCGGGCCATGCGCCTGTACGAGGGCACCGGCGAGATCCTCCGGGCCAACGTCGCGAAGACCCTGGGACTGCCTTCCTAGACCTGCCCGGCCCGGTGCGCATCCGGCCTGGTGGGATCCAGGTCGTGCGTGAGAGCCAAGAGCGTCAGGAGACCGCCGCGCAGGCCTCCGGCGCCTCCGGGATCCCCGGTGGGGCGCCTGGGAAGGGGAGTCGGTCCGGCGGGAACCCCGCCACCCGCCACGACCCTCCCTCCCGGATCATCTGCCACTTCACGTTCGACAGCGCGGCGCCCGAACCGAGCTCCTGGACCTCCACCCTGGCGAACCGGGCGGGGGGCTCACCGCAGCCGGTCACGGTCTCGATGATCACCCCGGTGGGGACGTCGCCTGCTCCTCGCACGGCGCGGCAGAACCGGTCGCGCGAGACCTCCGAGCGCACCGGCCGGGACAGCAGGCGGTAGGCCCCGTCGCAGTCCCGATCGGAGACCGCCTCGTAGTAGGCCCGGACCACCTGGCCCGGGCCGGTGGTCTTCTTCGACAGCACGAAGATCAGGACGCTGACCGCAGCCACGCCCACGGCCAGCGAGATGGCGATGATGGTGATGGGGATCGATGCACGGGGGCGGTCGTCCCGCCCGGATTCCTCGCCCCCGGCTCGTCCCGCATCGTCCGCCTCCATGGCAGCGCGAAGGGTACCGCGGAGGGCGCGGGGTACGATGCCCACCGTGAGGGTGGCGGCGTTCTTGGATGCGGGGCGGTCGCTGGACGCGGCGGTCGAACGCGTCCGGCTGGTCGATTCGCTGGGCTACGACAGTGTGTGGGTCACTCACATCGCGGCACGGGAGCCCCTGCAGGTCCTGGGACATTACGCGCGAGCCACCGAGCGGATCGGCCTGGGCACCGGGGTGGTGACGATGGCCGTCCGGCACCCTGCACTCCTGGGCCAGGAGGCCGCCACGCTCGACGAGATCTCCGGCGGCCGGTTCCGGCTCGGCATCGGGGTCAGCCACAAGCTCACGATCGAAGGGTGGTACGGCCTGCAGGTGGATGATCCCGTGGGCCGGATCGTGGAGTACACGAAGATCCTGCGGATGCTCTTCACATCGGACGGCGGCACGTTCGAGGGGAAGCACTACACGTCGCGGTTCGGGTTCCTGGGCTACCGCGCCCGGAAGGACCTCCCGATCCTGTGGGCGGCCATGGGGCCGAAGATGCTCCGGGCGGCGGCCGAGCACGCCGACGGCATCGTGCTGTGGATGTGCTCGCCGTCCCACATCCGGCGGACCATCCGGCCGGCCCTGGACCGGGCCCTGGCCGAGGTGGGGCGCTCGCCGGATGAGTTCGAGGTGGTGGCGGCCGTCCCGGCGGCGGTCACGGAGAACCCCGACGCCGCGCGGGACGCCTTCCGGTCACAGGCCCCCCCGTATCTCAACCTCCCCAACTACCGGAAGGAGATCGAACAGGCCCATCCCGAGGTCCTGGCGGCGTTCGACGAGCGGATGAAGGCCGGCGACATGGCGGCGGCCCTGGCCTCGCTGGGGCCGGAGTTCACCGACGACTACGCCGGGATCGGCGACGCCGAGGCCGTGCGGGCCAAGGTCGAGGACTACCGGTCGGCCGGCGTCACGCTCCCGGCCGTGGGCCCGCTGCCCCGGCGCCCCGGCTCGGCCGGGGTCGAGGCCACGCTGGAGGCCGCAGCGCCGTCCCGATCGGGGGGCTAACGCTCGGCTGTGCCCGCATGACATTGCGGGCCCGGGGCCTCGCTCGTGAGCCCCCCGAACCCCACGCTGAGCCCTGATCAGGCCGCCGTGGGGGTCCCGCACTCCGGACAGAACTTCGGCGACCCCTCCAGGGTATGGCCGCAGCCCTTGCAGGCGTTCACGGTGGGGTTCTGGGTCCCGCACTCCGGACAGAACTTCGCCTCCACCTTGACCTGGGCCCCGCAGCTCTTGCAGGCCATCGTCGCGGCGGCGCCGTTCCCGCCCGGCTGCGGAGCCGGGATCGGGGGGGGCTGCGGGGTGGGGGAGGGGGGCGGCTGGGGCGGGGGGATCGGGGGGGTCTCGGACGGCGCGGCCCCGGGGACCGTGCCCGCACCTGCCTCAGCCTCCTGCTGGCCGCCCTTGCTGCCGAACAGCCCGCCCAGCAGGCCACCCAGCCCGGCCCCGCCACCGCCGGCCCCGCCGCCGCCGCCGAGGCCGCCCAGCAGTCCCTGGAGCTTCTTCATGCCCTCCCGGGCCTCCTGGGCCTGGCGCTGCTCCTCGTGCTCGGCGAACGTGGCCCGTTCGGCCTTCCGCCGCTCGTAGTCGGGATCCATCTGGTCGATCTCGAGCTGCCGGGCCCGCTCGCCGATCTCGTCGGCTCCGTACTCGGCGGACTGCTTGATCTCGCCCGCATGCTCCTGCACGCCGCTGTCCGAGGTCTGGGCGATGACCGTCGCCATGTTCGCGGCGATGGACAGCAGCTCCTGGCGGTACTGCCTGAGCTGCGCGACGTCCTCCGTGCGCTCCGCCATCTGCGCGATGCGGTCGATGTCTTCCTGCGTGGCCATGGGCGGTGCACCTCCCGCGGATCGTGGAAACGGCATCGTACGGGTGTGGCACGCGAACCCTCAAGGCCCGGGGGCCGCGGATCAGGCCCGGCGGCGGACCTTCGTGCCCCCCGGGGTGTCCATCACCTCGTAGCCCATGGCCGAGATCTGGTCACGGATGGCATCGGAGCGGGCGAAGTCCTTCGCCGCGCGCGCCTCGTCCCGCCGGCTGACCAGGGTCTGGACGTCCTCCGGCAGCTCTCCGCCCTCGTGGGCCCGGCGCTCCAGGTCGAGGCCCAGGACGGCGTCCCACGACGTCAGCAGGGCGTACTTCTGGCCGGGCTGCAGGGCCTGGGATCCTGCGGCCTGGGACAGGACCTCGAGGGCCCTCGGCAGGTCGAGATCGTCGGCCACGGCGTCGCGGAACCGGCGGTCCAGCTCGGCCGCGTCGCCGGCCGGCGAGGGCGGGCGCTCGGCCTGGGCCCAGTCGGCCACGCGCTGGCGGAGCCGCCGGAGCCGCTCCTGCTGGCCCTGGAGGGCCTCCCACGAGAAGCCCATCTCGCTGCGGTACCGCGTCCCGAAGCACAGCAGCCGGAAGGCCAGGGGATCGAACCCCTCCTCGGCCAGCTCCACCACGCGGGTCACGTTCTTCGTCGACTTCGCCATCTTCCTGCCGGACTGCTGCAGGAACCCGCCGTACGCCCAGATCGACACGACCTGGTGCCCGGTGGCGCCGTCGGACTGCGCGATCTCGTCCTCGTGGTGGGGGAACCGGAGATCGTTCCCGCCGGTGTGGATGTCGAACCGTTCACCCAGGTATTTCATCGACATGGCCGAGCACTCGATGTGCCAGCCCGGGAAGCCATCGCCCCACGGGCTCGGCCACCTCATCACGCGGTGGTGGCCGGCAGCTTTCCACAGCGCGAAGTCCTCGGGGTGGCGCTTGTTCGGATCGACCTCCAGTTCCTGGCGGTGCCCCGAACGAAGGGCCTCCAGGGTGTTCCCGCTGAGCTTCCCGTAGTCGGGGAACGCGTGGACATCGAAGTAGACGTTTCCCCCGACCTCGTAGGCCAATCCCTTGTCGATGAGCCGCTCGGTCAGCTCGACCATCTCGGGGATGTGGTCCGTGGCCTTCGGATAGTGGTCGGCGCGCTCGATGTTCAGGGCGTCGAGGTCCTCAAGGAACGCCACCGTGTATTTCGCGGCGATCTCTTCGGGCGGCAGGCCCTCGTCGGCCATCGCGATGTCCATGCGGTCCCGCGCGGCCTGCCCGATGTCGTCGGTCATGTGCCCGACGTCGGTGATGTTCATGACCTGCACGACGTCCTGGCCCTCGAACCGCAGCGCGCGGCGGATGAGGTCGCCCAGCATGAACGTCCGCATGTTGCCGATGTGCGCGTAGCGGTACACGGTCGGGCCGCAGGAGTAGATCTTCACGGTCCGCCCGTCGGCCGGCTTGACCTCCTCGACCTGCCGGCTGAGCGCGTTGTACAGGCGCATGTCGCGAACAGGATACCGGTGCCCCGAGGTCCGGTAGCCTCTCGGCGATGACCCCCATGGATCGCGACTTCGGGCTGTCGGCCGACGAGCAGCAGCTGGTCGGGCTGGCGCGGACGTGGGCCGGCGAGCGCGCGGCGCCGGAGGCGGCCCGGTGCGAGGAGGAGCACCGGTTCCCTCGGGACCTGTTCGCGGAGCTCGGGGAGATGGGGTTCGGGGGGATCCCGTACGACGAGCGGTACGGCGGCGGCGGGCAATCCTACCTGCTGTACCTGTGCGTGGTGGAGGAGGTGGCCCGGGCGTTCCTGTCGCTCGGGGTCGGCCTGTCGGTGCATCATCTGTGCGCATTCGGCATCCACGGGTTCGGGTCGGACTCGCTGAAGGAGCGATACCTCCCGGCGCTGTTCGCGGGCCGGCACCTGGGGGCGTACGGGCTGTCCGAGGCGTCGAGCGGGTCGGACGCGGCCTCGCTGCGGACCCGGGCCGAGCGCGTGAACGGCGGCGGGTACCGGCTCACCGGCTCCAAGCGGTTCATCTCTCACGCTGGGGAGGCCGAGACGTACCTGGTCATGGCCCGGACGGGGGGCGGGGGGCCGGACGGCATCTCGGCGTTCGTCGTGGAGCGGGGGTGGCCGGGGTTCGAGTTCGGCAAGGTCGAGGCCAAGATGGGGTGGCAGGCCTCGCCCATGCGCGATCTGCTGTTCGAGGGATGCGACGTGCCCGCCGAGAACCTGGTGGGGGAGGAGGGCATCGGATTCCGGGTGGCCCTCGCGGCACTCGACGGGGGTCGGCTGGGGATCGCGGCGTGCTCCACCGGGCTCGCGCAGGCGGCGCTCGACGCCGCCGTGGAGTTCGCGCGGGAGCGCTCCCAGTTCGGGCGGCCCGTCATCGAGAACCAGGGCGTGCAGTTCATGCTGGCCGACATGGCGGTGGCGGTGGAGGCCTCACGGGGGCTGTACCGGCAGGCCGCTCGGGCGCGTGACGCCGGCGAGCCGTCATCCATCCCGCCGTCCATGGCGAAGCTGTTCTCCTCCGACGCCGCCATGCGCGTCACCACAGACGCCGTCCAGATTCACGGTGGGTACGGCTACATGCGCGAGTACCCGGTGGAGCGGTACATGCGCGAGGCCAAGGCCCTCCAGATCGTGGAGGGGACCAATCAGATCCAGCGAATGATCATCGGGAGGTCCCTGACCGGCGGCTGAAGGCGGTCAGGGTTCGTTCGGAAGCTGGGGGCGGGTCGGGCGGCCCTCGAACGGGATCGACAGCACGACGGTCGTGCGGGTCTGCACGCCGGCCTTCTCCCGGAGGCGCCGCAGGAGGTCCTCGAGGTCCCCGGTGGTGCGGGTCCGGACCTTCAGGACGTAGTTCTCGCGTCCGGCCACGCTGAGGCAGTCCTCGATCTCGGGGAACTCCCGGACGCGTTCGGGGAGGTCGTCCGGCTGCTTCGGGTCGAGGGGCATCACGCTGATCAGCGCGGTGACGAACAGCCCGAGGGACTCGGGGTCGACCACGGCCCGGTAGCCCTGGATGACCCCGGCCACCTCGAGCCGCCGGACCCGCTGATGGACCGACGATGCCGACAACCCCACCCGGCGGGCCACGTCGGCGTAGGTGGCGCGGGCGTCCTCCTGGAGCGCGGCCACGATGAGCAGGTCACGGTCGTCGAGCACCCGCCCATGATAGGGCCGCCCGGCGGAGCGAACGACCGGAGGTCGTACGGGCGCGATCCCCCGGCCGGGGGAGGGAGCCGCCGGCGCGGGGGAACCGAAGATGACGCGGTCTCGCCATTGAGCGGAGGTCCGCGGCGTCGTACAAATGATGGCGCACGGCCCATCCTCCTCCGGGCCCGGAGAGGGGGTGTGCTCGTGATCTCCACCGCGGAACCGGCCGCCGCACGGGGTGTGGTCTCCGCCGCCGAGATGGCGACGGCGTGGGCCGAGGTCGTCGAACACGACCGGGTCCGGTTCGAGATTCCCGATCCGATCTCGTTCGCCGACGGCGGACCGGACGGCTCGGCGTGGGTGGGTCCGTGGGCGGCCCAGGGCCGGGTGGCCAGGACGATCGAGGTGCCGCGACGGAGCGGTGGGGTGCGCGTGCTGGCCCTCCTGGACCCCGCGGTCCACTCGCGGTACCGGGCCCTGGTGACGCGGGTGGGGACTGACGTCGAACGGTTGCTCGGACCGGGCGTCCTGGCCGGCCGGTGCCGCCCCGTCCGGGGAACCGGGTTCCACCTGGAACCGTGGCGGCGGGCCTGGCCCCGGTACCTGCGTCTGGTGCACGAGATGGCTCGCCGCGAGGAGCCGCTGCTCCACGCCGACATCAGGGACTGCTTCGCGAGCATCCGCCCGAACGTCGTGACCGACGCGCTCCGTGCCCTGGGGGCCTCCCCCGAGGACGTCCGGGGGATCGGGCGGTTGCTGGACCGCTTCGAGCGCGACGGAGTGCGAGGGCTTCCGGTGGGGCCCGAACCGTCGGCCGTGCTGGCGAACGCCGTGCTGGCCTCGGTGGACCGGACGCTGGCCGGCGAGGGGTTGTCCCATGTCCGGTGGGTGGACGACGTCGTGTTGGAGCCCCGAGCCGATCCGGCCGCCGCCCTGGAGGCGTTCCGGGCCGGCGCGGCCGCGGTGGGCCTGCGCGCGGCCGAGGAGAAGTGCCGGGAGGTGGGGCCCCGGCGTGGCGCCGTCCCGTCGGGGGCACCGGCGGTCGGTCCCGCACGGGTGCCGATCGATGAGGGGTCCCTCGGGCCCCATGACGACGGATCGTTCTGGCCGGACGATCGCGGGTCGCTCGAGCGGGCCGACGCGGTGGGCGACGCGCACGATCCCTTCCTGGCCAGGCGCCTGGTCGCGGGCGTCGCTGCGGGGCCTGCCGCGGGCACCGCAGGGGGCCGGCGGCTGCTCCGTCACATCCGCCGGCGCCACCGGGAGCTGGCGCCCCTCGCGGCGTGGGGTCTGGGCCGGTGACGCGGCCCGCGCTCCGGTGTTCCTCCCCCTCGACCGGCGGCGTGCGACCGCGCGCGGCCGTTCGGCATTCGAGTGGGAGGAGATGACGATGAGTGAAGCGCAGGTGTTCAGCCCGGAGCCGCGTGGACCGGGCGTCCGGGCCACAAGAAGGTCGCGTCTCGTGGGCCGCCTCGGGCAGGCGTCCCGGGCGCGGTGGGGGGCGCGGGCGGGGGTGGCGGCGGCGCTGGCCGCGGTGAGCGGTCTGGCCACCCCCGCCGCCGCGACGTCCCCACATGCCGCGGCGGCCCCGGACGTCTCGATTCAGATCTTCTCTCGGTCCCCGGTCCTGGTCCGGGCCGGCGAGCGGGTCCGGATCCCCGTGGACGTCGCGTGCGTCTCCGGGGGCAGCCCGTGCCGGGCCGAGGTCACGATGTCCGTTCGCGATCCGGACGGCGCGTGGCGGGGCCGGACGGCCGGGGCGGCGACCGGACTCCGGTTCGACCTCTCGGCGCCGGCCTCCCGCGCGGCACCCGCGGGCCGGATCGAGTACCGGCTGTCGGCGCGCGACGCGCTCGGAAACGGCGTGACGCTGCCGGCCGCCGGGTCCCTGCAGGTCTACGTCACCGGCCGGATGCGCTCCGTCGACCTGCCGGCCACTCGCGCCGGCCGCATCCGGACGGGCGCCACCGTCCTGTACATGCCGTGGGGAAGCGGACCCGGGAGCGCCGGGCTGTCGGTCGGTGACGAGTCCGCCACCGTTGGTCCGTCGTCCTTCGACGTGGACGCTGCGGGGCGGATCCACGTGGCCGACCTGCTGCACGGACGCATCGCGGTGTTCCGCGGGGGCAACCTGCTGAGGGAGGTGCCGGCCCCGCTCCCGGCCCGGACGGACATCGCGGTGTCCGCCCACGGCGTCACGTGCGCGGCGTCCCAGGAACCGGGGCAGACCGTGGTGGCCAGGCGGCTCGCCCCGGACGGCACGACCCTGGACGAGCGCCCGGCGGGGACCGGCGTCCTGTCGGCGGTCCGCGCCACCGGCGCGCGAGGGTTCGTGAGGACGCTGCCTCTCGACGCCTGGGTCCCGGTCGGTGGGGGAGCCCCGTCCACCGGCCGGCCGGTGCCGGGAGGCGGGGTGCTGCTCCAGTCCGTCGTCGGCAACGCCGTGCGCCTGGGGATCGCCACCGGAGACCGGGTCTCGGCGGCGATCGAGGTGCGGTCGAGCGAGACCCTCGGCGAGCTCGCGCTGGCCGAGCCCAACGGGCGGGGCGGATACGTGGTGGTGGTCCACGTCGTGGGCTCCACGGCGGCGGCGGACCGGTACGAGGTGGTGCGGGTGCACCGGGACCTCACCGTCTCGGCCTTCGCCGTCCCGAACGAGAGCTACGCCGAGACCATCCCGCTGTCGCGGTTCCGGCTGGGACGGGACGGCAACCTGTACCGGATGGCCACCTCCCCCGACGGGGTGCGCATCGTGCGCTACCGGATCGGAGGTTCCCGATGAAGCGCCTGCTCGTTGCGGTCTGCGCGGTCGCCGGCCTGCTGGCCTCGGCCCCGTCCGCGTGGGCCAAGGACTACACGTGGGTCAAGGACCACTGCAACACGAACAGCCAGAACCACATCTCCAGCTGGAAGCGGAGCCAGGCCCGGGCATACGGCTTCGTCGCCGCTGCCGAGGGCTACCAGCGCGCCGGGGGATGCTGGAACAACAACGACGTCGACGACACGCCACCGGTGGGATTGGACGACACCGGGAGCGAGGGTCCGGACTGCTCCGGGCTCGTGTTCAAGTCGTGGTTCCTCAAAGGAAACTACGGGGCCACCGGCGGGCAGTGGTGGGGCAGGATGCGGAACATCCACGGGCCGTACGCGTCGTACGACTTCCACGACGGGGTGGACGAGGGACCGTTCTTCACGCTGCCCAACAAGAATCGGATCACCACGCTCTACATGGACGCGTTCGCCAGGGACGGGCACATCGGCCTGATCTACACGGACGTGGCGACCAGCGACAACACCGACCTCATCCTCGAGGCCAAGGGCAATTTCTACGGCACTGACGTGTTCGAGGAGGACTACCGCAGCGACTCCGCCTACGTCGCGGTGCGCCGGAAGGGGTGGACCGCGGATTGCTCCCCGCAATGCGCGGCACGGTCGCGTCCGCCGGTGGTGGTGGTCCCGTGAGACGGACGGCCAGGGCCTCCTTAGGGCTCCGGACGTGGGCGGGCCTGACGCTGGTCGTGGTCCTGGGCGGGTGCGAGGCGGCCGCTCCTCGCACCCCGCCGCCCACCTCGACGCCGTCGGCGTCCGCGCCGGTGTCGCCCGGCGGACCGACTCCGGCCGGCCCCTCTTCAGCCGGCCCCTCGCCCCCGGGCCCCTCGCCCCCTGAGCCCGTCCGCCTCGAGCCGGTGGAGCTGGTGGCGGACCTCTCGGAGGCCCCAGTTTCGTGGGAGCGCGTCGTCTTCCTCCCGTTCGGACCGGCCCGGGATGAGCTCGGATCGGAGCTCAGGCGGAGGTACGCGTCGATCCCGGTGGTCCCCCCCTCGCTGGCGATCGACCACGACGGGTCCCTGTGGATCCTCGACTACGCCAAACGCCGGGTCGTCCACTTCAGGGCGGACGGCCGGCTCCTGGAGGACTTCGGGGGGCTCGACGCGAACCGGTTCGATCCGTTCGGGCAGGACATGGCGTTCGTCGGGGATGGCCTCTACCTCCTGGAGGAGATCCACCACGTCCGCGGGTCGCTCCTGCGAACGGTGAGCGCCGAGGGTATCGGCCCGCGAATACCCCTCACCGTGGACAAGGAGCCCGTGGTCGTGCAGAACTTCGTGGCTCCGCTCCCGGACCTGGCCGGGTTCGCCCACGGAGCCCTCGACGAGACCTTCCGCCCGCCACCGGGCGGCGGACCCACGGGCGACATCGAGATCGATCCCGCGACGGGCCGGGGCACCATCGTGGACGGGTTCGCGCTGGCAGACGGCGACCGCATGGACCTCCAGGTCACACCCGGGGGCGACGGCCGGCGCGTGGCGGTCCTCCACGGCTCGGGGGCCGGGGCCAGCCTGCTGCCAGTGCGCGTCCGGGTCCGGCCCGCCGCCGACGAGCCCGACGTCCCCGCAACCGTCACCTGGCGGGTGTTCGGCGCGTCCGTACACTCCATCGTGGCCTGGGTCCAGCTGTCCCCGTCGCGCCGGGCGGACCAGGAGCGCTTCGGCGGCGGGCAGTGGATGCTCGAAGCGTTCGACGACGGGGAGCCGCTGGTGTGGGAGCCGATCGCGATCTCGCCGCTGCCCTCGACCCAGTGGCGTCGCCTCGCGGTGGGCTTTGACGGGTCGATCTACCAGATGCTGTCCACCAGGACGGGGATGCTGATCGTGCGACGACCGAGCTGACCCGTCAGGGAGCGATCCGGCCCACGGGGGCAGCCGGGACGGTGCACCAGTGCTCAGGGACTTCCGGGACGGTGCACCGGTGCTCCGTCTCAGAGGGACTTCTGGGACGGTGCACTAGAATCCCCCGGCCGATGCGCACCCTGTACCGCGCCTCCGCCGTCCACACGCTCTCCCATCCGACGCAGGGGGAGTGGGTGCTCGTGGACGAGCGCCACGTCGAGCGGGTCGGAGTGGGGGAGCCCCCAGCCGCGGACCGGGTGGTGGACCTTCCGGGGACCACTATCCTCCCGGGGTTCATCGACGCCCACGTCCACCTCACCGGCACCGGCCTCCACGCGTCGGGCCCGCCCATCGCCACGGCCGCGTCGCGCGCCGAGGTCCTGGGGATCCTGCGGGACGCAGCGGCTGAGCGCGGGGGGCCGGTGATGGCGCACGGGTTCGACGAGACCACGTGGGACTCGCCCGCGCTCCCCGGGATCGACGAGCTCGACGAGCTGTCGGCCTCCCCGGTGATCGCCGTGCGGGCCGACGGCCACGTCTCGCTGGCCAACCGCCCGGCCATCACCGCCGCGGGGGTGGGCTCGCTGCAGGGGGTGGAGCTCGGCCCGGACGGCCGTCCTTCGGGGGTCCTCCGCCGGGAGGCCAACTGGGCCCTCCAGCGCTGGTTCCACGAGCATCTGGACGATCGGGAGGTCCAGCAGCTCCAGCTGCAGGCCGCGGCCCTGGCGGCGAGCCGAGGGGTCACCTGCGTCCACGAGATGGCCATCCCCACCTCGCGGGGCCCCCGGGACTTCGAGGTGCTCATGGGCCACCGGGACCGGCTGCCGGTGGACGTCGTTCCCTACGTCGCGACCACGGAGATCCCGTACGTGGTGGACTTCGGGCTGTCCCGGATCGGCGGGGACCTCTCCCTGGACGGCTCCATCGGGGCCCGGACCGCGCACCTCGGACAGCCCTACGCCGACGGCGACGGGACCGGCGTGCGGTACCTCGACGACGACGACCTCACGGAGTTCTTCCACAACGGGCACCTGGCCGGGCTCCAGATCGCCGTGCACGCCATCGGCGACTCCGCCATCGAACAGGCCGTGTCGTGCTGGGAGCGCGTCTACGCGGCGCTCGACTCTCGGGGCCGCCGGCACTTCCGGGCTCGGCGGCACCGGGTGGAGCACTTCGAGATGCCCACCCCGGCCCAGATCGAGCGGGCCGCGAACCTCGGCCTGGCCATCTCCGTGCAGCCGTCGTTCGACGCCGCGTGGGGCCATCCGGGGGCGATGTACGAGCTCCGGCTGGGGGCGGACCGGGCCCGGGGGATGAACCCGTTCCGGACCCTCATGGCCCGGGGGATGGCCCTCGGCGCCGGCTCGGACTCCCCGGTGACGCCGCTCGACCCCATGGCCGGCATCGCCGCCGCCGAGGGCCACCACGAGCCGTTCGAGCGCCTGTCCCGCGAGGAGGCCGTGCGGCTGTTCACCCGGGGGGCCGCCATCCTGGCCGCGCTCGAGGACAAGAAGGGCAGCCTGGAGCCGGGGAAGCAGGCGGACTTCGCGGCGTTCGAGTCCGATCCCCTCACCGCAGAGTCCGTGGAGGGCCTCCGGCCGGTGTTCACGGTCTCGCTGGGCCGCGAGGTCTTCGCCAGCTGAGGACCCCGGCGAGCCCGCGAGCCCCCGAGCACGTCCCTCGATCCCGGGTGGAGGGTTCGTGGTCCGGGGTCCCTGAGGCGTCGCCCGGCGCGGGAGTCCGGGCCCGTCAGGCCTCGACCTCGATGGAGGATTGACACCTCGGGCGCGCCGAGCCTACAGTACGACGCGCCGCCGGCCTCGGCCGGAGGCGACGAAGGACCCAGAGGCTGAGTAGAGAACGCGGCGCCCCGGCGCCGCGGCACCAAAGGTCTCTGGGTCCTTCCGTGTCGTCCCTCCGGTCCTCCCTGTGGAGCTGGACACCGATGGCCCCGCGTTTCCCGTCGAGCCCCCCGGGGGATTGCTGTCGGGTGCATCCAGGCGGGGGGAGGGGGGCGGGAATGAAATGGGTCCGGGCGATGTTCTGGCCGGTGCCCGAACCCCGGTGCATGTCGGACCGCGGGAGTACAATCCCCCGACCGCGGCCCCGGAGGCGGCCATCGGAACCACCGGAGACGACATTCGGACCCGGTCGGATGACGAAGACAGCGTCGCGGCGGTGCGTCGCGGCGGCGAGGAACCGAACAGATGGACGAACACATCGACGAGATCACGGAGGACGAGGACCTCGACACGCTCGAGGAGGAGTCCGACGACGAGGAGGGAACCCCCGAGCCGGAGGCGAAGCCCGGCGAGGAGGGCGAGGTCGAATCCAGCCTCGAGGAGCTGCTGGCCAAGCGGGAACCCCGGCCCGCCGAGGAAGAGGAAGAGGACGAATCGCTCCTCAGCGTGACCCGCGACGAGCGGCTGGAGCCGCTCGCGGTCAAGGTCATCCCTCCGACGGACAAAGAGTTCGTATGCACGAACTGCCACCTGGTGAAGCACCGGAGCCAGCTCGCGAACAGGGAACGCATGCTCTGCCGCGACTGCGCGTGAGCTCCGGAGGCGACGCCACCGGAGCGGCTCCGGCGCCCCAGGGACCGGTGCCCTCCGGGCCAGCCCGTGTGGCCGAACCCGGCGACGAGGGGCAAGCCCCCGTGTCACCGAGCCATCCGTCCCCGGCCGACGGCCCCTTCGATCCCACGGACCGGGAGGGCGCTCGCCGGAAGCGGCGGTCCCGCCCTGCCGCAGGGCTGCCGCTTCCCGTGGGGCTGGGCGCGGCGGTGGCCGCAGGAGGGCTGCTGTGGCTGGCCAACCCCCCCGTCGAGATCCAGCCGCTGGCATTCGTGGCCGTGGTGCCGTTCCTGTGGGCGGTCCGGCGGGCCCGGCCCCGCCGCGGGCTGCTGCTGGGCATCGTGTTCGGGTTCACCTACCTCGCCCTCCTCCTGTACTGGATCCTGCTGTTCGGCAAGCTTGCCTGGGGGGCGCTGGCCCTGACCTCGGCGGCCTACCCCGGCGCGTTCGGGCTGGTGGCGCCCCTGGTGTGGCGCGACGAGCGGCCCGTGCGGTCTGCGGTGGGCCTGGCCGCACTGTGGACCCTCACCGAGTACCTCCGCGCGATGTGGCCCCTGGGCGGCTTCACGTGGGGAGGCCTCGGCTACACCCAGACCGACAACGGATTCCTCCTGCCCCTGGCCTCGGTGACCGGGGTGTGGGGGATGAGCTTCATCGTGCTCCTGGTGAACGTTCTGGTGTTGCTGGCGCTGGAGCGCCTGGGGGCCCTCCCGGAGGATCGACGGCGACGGGACGCCGTCTTGGCAGACCGGCCGGCCGGAGCGCCCCCGGAACGGTCGTCGGAGCGTCGGGTCGAACGCCGCTCGCGTCGGCGCGCGGCTCGCGCGACCGTTCTGGCGGCCGCGGGGCTGGGCCTCGTGCTCGCGCCGGGGCTCATCCCGGTCCCGCAGCCCAACGGCCCCCCCGTCGACGTGGCCGTCCTGCAGGGCAACGACATCGAGCACCGCCTGGCCGATCCGTTCGAGGAGGACGTCCGGATCGCCCGGAACCACGCCCGGCTGGAACGGGCCCTCGCCACGGACCCTCCGGACCTCTCGGTGTGGCCGGAGAGCGCCCTGGACATCGACCCCACCACGTACGCGCCGTTCGGCGCGCTGGTCCGGAGCTCGGTGCGGGCGGTGGGCCGTCCGGCGCTGGTCGGGGCCATCACCGGGATCTCGGGCGAGCCGCAGTACAACGAGGCCCTGCTGTACGACGGCTCGGGCCGCCTGGTGGACAGGTACCGCAAGGTGCACCTGGTGCCGTTCGGGGAGTTCGTGCCGTGGCGGAACGTGCTCGGCTGGATCTCGGCGCTGCAGCAGATCCCGCGCAACCTCACGCCGGGGGACCGGGTCCACCCGGTGGCCTGTCCTGCCGGCGACTCCTCGTGCGGGCGCCTGGCCGGGGTCCCGTTCGCCAGCGTGATCTGCTTCGAGAACATCTTCCCGTCGCTCGACCGCCGGGCCGTGGCCGCGGGAGCCCGGTTCCTGGTGGTGAGCACGAACAACGCGTCGTACGAGCGGACGGCGGCCTCCCGGCAGCACCTCATCATGAGCCGCCTCCGAGCCGTGGAGAACGGGCGGTGGGTGGTGCACGCCGCCATCTCCGGGATCAGCGCGTTCATCGATCCGGAGGGTCGGGTCCACCAGCCAACGGGACTGTTCGACCTCGCCACCGACCGGTTCACGATCCGGGCCTCCACGGCCAGGACGCTGTACTCGCGGCTCGGGGACTGGCTCCCGTGGGCCTCCGGGTTCCTGGTGGTGGGGCTGATCCTCGTCCCCCGGCAGCGGACCCGCCAGCCCGGCGATGCGGAACCAATGGCGCCCGGGGCTCGGGCCCTGGTGGTGCTCCCGACCTACAACGAGCGGGCGACCATCGCCGACGTCATCACCCGGACCCTCCGGTCCTCGGCGGCGGCCGCGGCCGAGGACCCGGCGATCCCCACCGTGGACATCCTGGTGGTGGACGACGGCTCCCCGGACGGCACGGCATCCGCGGTCGAGGATCTGGCGGCCGGCGAACCCCGGGTCCGGCTGCTTCGACGGGACCGCAAGCAGGGGCTGGCCGCCGCGTACTCGGCGGGGTTCGGGGTGGCCCTGGGCGAGGGCTACCACGTGGTCGTGGAGATGGACGCCGACCTGTCGCACCAGCCCGAGGAGCTCCCCAGGCTTCTCGATGCCGTAGGCCGGCTGGACCTGGTCGTGGGCAGCCGGTACGTGAAGGGTGGGTCGGTGACGAACTGGGGCCTGCTGCGTCGCATGCTGTCGCGGGGCGGGAACGCCTACACGCGGATCATGCTCGGGATCCCCGTCCGGGACGCCACCAGCGGCTACCGGGCCTTCCGGCGGACCCTGCTGGCCGAGCTCCTGGCCGAGGGGATCCACTCCGACGGGTACGGGTTCCAGATCGAGCTCGCCTACCGGGCCTGGCGTCGGGGGGCCGCGGTGGGGGAGGTCCCCATCACCTTTCGCGAGCGCGAGCACGGCCACTCCAAGATCTCGCGCCGCATCGTGGTCGAGGCCCTGGGCCTCGTCGCCGTGTGGGGCATCCGCGACCGGATCCGCGGCGCGGCGCCGGACCGCGTTGCCGTCAGGCGCGCGGTGCGAGAGGACGGGAACCGCCCGGCGGCGTCCTGAGACCGGCCGGCGGGAGCTCACACGGCGGCGGGAGAGCCCAGCCCGGCGGGCGATCGTCCCGTTCGTCGCGCCGAGCCCTGGTGCCTACCCAGAAACGGCCCATAACGAACATTATGGAATGTCGAGCGATGAGGTGCCGCCAAGCGGTCCACTCTCCCCCGGTGGCACCACGGGGCCTGCGCGCGAGGAGTCTCAGCGAGCCCGGGCGGCGCCCTTCCAGCGGGGCTCGAACGCAGCGAACAGAGACCTCACTCGGGGTCGGCCAGAGCGAACAGGGCCAGCTGCTCGGCTCGGAAAGCCGCGGCGGCCAGATCTTCCGTCGGGGCGATCGGCGCCGGCGCGACCCGGCGAGCTCTCCGGCGTAGCGCGGCGGGCCGCTCGTCCCGCCACGTCTGCAGGGCCTGGGCTGCCCACCGCTCGGCCTGGACCTCGGACCGCCTGAGCCCCTCCCGGAACTGCCGGGTGTGAAAGGCCTCGTGGGCCACCAGCGCGACGAACCGTTCGCGCCAGTCCCGGACCGTGATCCAGGGAGCCGTCACCAGCCCCGGATACCGGTAGGTCCGGGGGTACGCCCGGTTCCGGAGGTATCCCGGGACCTTCAGCCGGACCAGGTACCTTGTCTCCGGGTGGCTCCGCGGCCGGCGGGGCCTCCCCGAGTAGGCCCGCCCGGTGAACGACTCCCAGGAGTTCCGAGCCCGCTCCACGTGGACCTCGACGCCGTCGGCCTCGATGCCGGAGAACGCCTCCCGGATCAATCCGGCGAGCTCCCCATGGCGCCGGTCCTCGATCCCCGGACGGATCACCAGCCGCATGACGCCCGACATCGTACCGCGTCCCACCGACTCGAATCACATCGGTGTGATTCCGCCCCTCGACTCCCCCGGGCCCTCGACCGGACCGTCCTCTCCCCCGCCGGGGGACCGCCCGGATCGGGCTTACCAGCGGAGCTCGAGGTGGCGGGCGGCCCGGGCCTCGTCGAGGCGGCCCACGGGGGCGGTCACCGGGGCGTCGTGGAGAAGGTCGGGGTCGGTCTCGGCTTCCCGGGCCACCTGGAGCAGGGCCTGGGCGAACGCGTCGACGGTCTCCCTGGACTCCGTCTCGGTGGGCTCGACCATCATGGCCTCCTCCACCACCAGCGGGAAGTACACCGTGGACGGGTGGAATCCCAGGTCGATCAGGCGCTTGGCCACGTCCATAGCCCGGACGCCGTGGCGCCGGAGCGGCTTCGCCGTGGCCACGAACTCGTGCATGGGCCGTCCCGAGAACGCCAGCGGGTACGCCCCCTTCACCAGCTGGGCCAGGTAGTTCGCGTTGAGCACGGCCCGCTCGCTCACGACCTTCAGCCCGTCGCCGCCGTGCAGGAACACGTACGCATAGGCCCGGACCAGCACGCCGAAGTTGCCGAAGAACCCGTGGATCCGCCCCAGCGAGTCGGGCCGGTCGCGGTCAAGACGGAACTCGCCGGTGGCCTCGTCCCGCTCCACCACGGGCGTGGGAAGGAACGGCACGAGGTGCTCCGCCACGGCCACTGGGCCCGCCCCCGGCCCTCCCCCACCGTGCGGCGTGGCGAAGGTCTTGTGGGTGTTCATGTGGACGATGTCGAACCCCATGTCGCCCGGGCGGACCTGCCCCATGATCGCGTTGAGGTTCGCCCCGTCGTAGTACACGAGCCCGCCCACCGCGTGCACGGCGTCGTCGATGCCCTCGATCTCCTCCTCGAACAGCCCCACGGTGTTCGGGTTCGTGAGCATGAGCCCGGCCACGTCCTCGTCCACGATCTTCTCCAGGGCCGAGACGTCCAGCAGCCCTCGCGCGTCCGACGGCACCTGGACCACCTCGTAGCCGGCCTGGGTGACGCTGGCGGGGTTCGTCCCATGAGCCGAGTCCGGGATGATGATCTTCCTCCGGGGGTTCCCGTTCTTCGTGTGGTACGCCCGCATCAGCAGCAGGCCGGTGAGCTCGCCGGCGGCCCCGGCCGGGGGCTGGAACGTGGCCCGGGCCATCCCGGTCAGCTCGCACAGGGCTCTCTCCAGGCGCCACATCAGCTCCAGGGCTCCCTGGACGGTGCCCTCGGGCTGGTGTGGGTGCAGCCGCTGGAACCCCGGGATGGCCGCCACCGTCTCCGCGACCTTCGGGTTGTACTTCATCGAACAGGACCCCAGCGGGTAGAACCCGGTGTCCACGCCGTAGTTCGACTGGGACAGCCGGGTGAAGTGCCGGACCAGGTCCCGCTCCGCGACCTCGGGCAGCCGGGCGGGCTCGGCTCGCACGGCGTCGGCCGGCAGCGCCGCCTCCGGCACGTCGAGGTCCGGGAGGCTCCAGGCCCGCCGGCCCGGTCGCGACGCCTCGAGCAGCGTGCCCTGCCCCGGCGGCCCTCTCCGGCGAACCGGCGCGCCCACGGACGGCTCGACCGTGCCGTCGCCGTCGGGGGACACGCCCCCCGTGGTCTCCACCTCCTCCACGCTCACCCCAGGACCTCGCCCAGCGCCTGGGCGAACGCGTCGATCTCGCCGCGGGTTCGCCGCTCGGTCACCGCCACCAGCAGCCCGTGGCCTCCGGCGTCCTCGAGCGGCACCCCGGCCAGGAACCCCGGCTCGACCATCCGGGCCACCACGTCGGCGGCCGGTCGGGGCAGCCGCACGGCGAACTCCTTGAAGAACGGCGTCCCCGGATGGAGGGGTTCCACGCCGGGCACCTCGGCCAGCCGGCCGGCCGCGTACCCGGCCTTGGCCGCGCACTGCCGCCCCAGCTCCCGCAGGCCCCCCGGCCCCAGCCACCCCAGGTACACGGTCGCCGCCACCGCCATCAGGGTCTGGTTCGTGCAGATGTTGGAGGTGGCCTTCTCCCGGCGGATGTGCTGCTCGCGGGCCTGCAGCGTCAGCACGTAGCCCTTGCGGCCGTGGACGTCGAACGTCCCGCCGACGATCCGCCCCGGCATCCGCCGGACGTCCTGCATCCGTGCCGCGATCACCCCCAGGTAGGGCCCCCCGTAGTTCAGGTGGTTCCCCAGGACCTGCCCCTCCCCCACCGCGACGTCGGCGCCGAGGTCGCCGGGGGGCGCCAGCACCCCGAGCGAGAGCGGATCGAACACCTGGATCGACCGCGCCCCCGCCGCGGCCGCCGCGGCGAAGACCTCCCGGGCCGGCTCCAGGACCCCGTGGAAGTTGGGGTGCTGCAGGACCACCGCGGCGACGTCCTCCCCCACCGCCGGGACCTCGCTCCGCCCGTCGCCGGCGCCGAACCGTTCGATCCCGAGCCCCGCTCCCCGGCCGTAGGTCTCCAGGACCTCGACGTAGCGCGGGTCCACCAGACCGCTCACCATGACCCGCGAGCGCCGGGTGGCCGCCCGGGCCATGTGCACCGCCTCCACCAGCGAGGTCGGGCCGTCGTACAGCGACGCGTTCGAGACCTCCAGCGCGGTGAGGTCGCAGATCATCGACTGGTACTCGAACAGCGCCTGGAGCACACCCTGCGACAGCTCGGGCTGGTACGGGGTGTACGACGTGTACAGCTCCGAGCGACCGGCCAGGGCCCACACCACCGAGGGTACGTAGTGGTCGTACGCGCCGGCGCCGGCGAAGCACACCAGGTCGTCGGTATGCCGGTTCCGCGCGGCCATCGCCCGGAGGTCCGACACGATCTCCATCTCCGAGACCCCGTCGGGGATGTCCAGGGGCCGGTCCAGCCGGACCTCTCCCGGGATCTGGTCGAACAGCTGGTCCAGCGACTCCAGGCCGCAGGCGTCCAGCATCTGCCGGACGTCGTCGTCGGTGTGGGGGGCGAACCGCATGCCGGACACAGTCTAAAGGAGGTCGGCAGCGAGGTCCGGGCGCGGCCTCAGCCGGCCATGTCCTCCAGGCCGTACTTGCGGACCAGGCTGAGGTAGTCGCGCTGGTAGAAGATCTTGCAGTTGATCTCGGGGTACTGCTCGCGGAGGCGCCGGACCTTGCGGTTCTTCTTCGTCACCAGCTTCTGGTTCAGCGTGGTGATCTCGATGAACAGGTCGTACTGGGGCAGGTAGAAGTCCGGGGTGAACCGCTGGGTCACGTTGCCGTCGGCGTCGCGCTCGAGGTCGAACGAGCGCGGCTCGTATTCCCATTCGATCTGGTAGAAGTCGAGGAGGCGAGCGAACTGGCGCTCGCTGGCGTGGGCGAAGGAGACGGTGTCGCTCTTCATTTCCCGCGAGGCGGCCCGGGAGATCGTGCTCACGCGCCTCCCGCGGCCTTGCGCCGGCCGCCTCTGGCCTGCTTCGCGAGCGACCCCTCGAGATCCGTCCATACCTTGTCGACGGCGATGGCGAAGACCCCCTGGCCCTGCGCCAGCAGGTCGACCACTGCCTCCGGCGTCGCGGCCTGGTAGATCCGCGAGCCGTCCGACATCAAGGTTACCCCGTGAGGAGCCTCTTTCATCTGCTGGAGGTAGTCCACGGCATGGCGGATCTGCTGCAGGGAGATCCCGGTGTCGAGCAGCTTCTTGATCACCCGGAGCTGCAGGAGGTCCTGGAAGGAGTACAGCCGCTGGGTACCGGAACCGCCGGCATCCCGGATCGACGGGCGGACCAGGCCCGTCCGGGCCCAGTAGTCGAGCTGCCGGTAGCTGATCCCCACCACCCGGCAGACTTCGGGAACGCGATAGCCCTGTTCATCGGCCATGACAACTCCGTAATTACGAGGACGTAGGGACTGTAGGTGTTGCGCGAACCCATGTCAACGATCCTCGTGTCCCACCCGGGGTTCGGGGGCGGAGATGGGGGGCGGCTACGCGAAGTCCTCGGGTTCGACGTTGTCGAGGAACTCCCGGAACTTCTCGACCTCCTGCTCCTCGTCGTCGCGGATGACGATGGAGGCCTCCGTGAGGACCTCCTCGTTGGCGAAGATCGGGACGTTCACGCGCACCGCGAGGGCGATGGCGTCCGACGGCCGGGACGAGACCTCGAACTGGTTCCCGTTCTGCTGGAGCTGGATCACCGCGTAGAACGTGCCGTCCTTCAGCTCGGTGATCACGATGCGCTCCACCCGCACCGTGAGCTCCTCCAGGAGGTTCTTCATGAGGTCGTGGGTCATGGGCCGGGCGGTGATGATGCCCTGGAGCGCGAACGCGATGGCGGTGGCCTCCATGGCCCCGATCCAGATCGGGAGGAACCGTTCCCCCTCCGTCTCCTTCAGCAGGACGATGGGCTGGTTGGTGGGGAGCTCCACCCGCACGCCGACCAGGTTCATCTCGATCATCGCCGCCGACCCGCCTCCGTGCTCGCCCTCCCCATCATCCTGCCACCCGCGGCGGCTCGGCGTGGAGGAACGGCACCAGGGCGTCCGGGTCCTCCTGCAGCGCCGCGAGGTCCACGACCTCAAGGATATCCGGGAGGTTCCGGTAGCGCTCCCGGAAGTCCAGGCCGTAGCCCACCACGAACCGGTCCGGGCACTCGAACCCCTGGTACCGGACCGGGATCACCGGGATCCGGCGGGCCGTCCGGTCGAGCAGGGTGCACACCTCGAGCGACGCCGGGTTCCGCTCCCGCAGCGCCGACAGGAGGTACGAGAGCGTGAGCCCGGTGTCCACGATGTCCTCCACCACGATCACGTCCTCGCCTCCGATGGGCTGGTCGAGGTCCTTCAGGATGCGGACCACCCCGGAGCTCGAGCTGGCCTCGGCGTAGGCGGAGATCGACATGAAGTCCACCCGCACCGGCAGGGGGATCTGCCGGATGAGGTCGCACAGGAACACGGTCCCGCCCTTCAGGACCGAGATGAGGACGGGCGAGCGGTCGGCGTAGTCGGCGGCGATCTGGCGGCCGAGCTGGCGGACCCGGCGGCGGATGTCCGCGGCGCTGAACAGGATCTTGGCCACGTCGGACATCGGGCGGCAGTGTAGCGGTCTGGTTCAGGAGAAACCGGGATCGTGGTCGGGGCCCGGCGCCCATTCCTCCGCTGGCCGACCACTCCCGACCCTCAGCTCGGGAACGGCCGCGGGTCCTTTGCCTGCGTGGGGCCGCCATTCGGGGCCGATCGCGTGGGATCGTTGGTTCGCGGGTTCGAATCCTGCTCGGGCTAGCCGAAGAGGTTGAAGAAGGTGTCGAGGGTGAAGCCGACGACGCCGTTCACGCCTCGGGCCCACCAGGGAGTGTCGTCGGTGGTGGTTCCCTCGCCTTCGGGCGTGCCGGCGGCGACCAGGGGAACCGAGCCGATGGGTAGGCCGCGCGAGCGGAACGAGATCGTGCCGATGCGGTCCCCCGGTCCGACCGGGAGGTGGATGCCCGGGAGGATCCTCACGGAGGGCTGGACCTTCGCGGCCACGGCCGCGGGGAGGAGCCGCTCCAGGCCTCGGCCGGCTTCGACGGGGATGCGCTGGGTACCCACGGGGACGGCCCGGAAGCTCTGCCCCTGTTGGACCAGGGTCTTCTGCGTGTACGCGGTGAACCCGTAGTCGAGGAGCGCCGCCGCGTCGTCGAACGAGTCCTGCGACGACGGGTCGCCGAGGACCACGGCCACCAGGCCCTGGCCGCCGCGCTCCGCCGTGGCCACGAGGCAGAACCCCGCGGCCGACGTGTACCCGGTCTTCACCCCGCCGGCGCCGCGGTACAGCCACAGCAGCACGTTGCGGTTCTGGACCCGCCTGCCCGGCCCCGAGGGCGCGGGGATCGTGTCGAACCTCGATCCGACGATCCGATCGAACTCCGGTAGGGACGTGGCGGCCCGGGTGATCGCGGCCATCTCCCGGGGTGTCGAGTGGCCCCGGTCGTCCAGCCCGTTCGGCGAATAGAACACGGTGTGCCGGAGGCCCTGCGCCTTCGCGCTGTCGTTCATGTCCTCGACGAACGCGTCCTCGGATCCCGAGACGTGGTCGGCCAGCGCGATCGCGGCGTCGTTCGACGACTGCAGCATCAGCGCGAACAACAGGTCCTCCACGGAGATGCGCTCTCCCTCCTGCAGCCCGAGCTCGGAGAACCCGGCCCCGGCCCGGCCCTCCTCCGCGGCGTCGGGACCGACGGTCACCACGTCGGACGGGTCGGCGCGCTGCAGGACGAGCAGCGCGGTCATGATCTTCGTGGTGCTGGCCAGCGACCGTTCGGCGTCGGGATCCTCGGCGAACAGGATCTGGCCGGTGTCGAGGTCCTCCAGGATCGCGGCGGCCGCGTCCAGGTCCGGTGGCTCGGTGGAGGCCGGCGGCGTGTCGAGGGCCGTGGGGAACGGCGACGGGGAGACGCACACCCCGCTCCCGGAGGAACACGGGACCGGCACCGGCGTGGGCGGCGGGGTGGACGTGGCGGCCGACGCCGCCGGCGCGGAGGCCAGCGCGGCGAACGCGACGAACGACGTGATCAGCCGGCGCACCGGCACAGGGTAGCGCCGACTCCGGATCGGTCAGCCCTGGTTCAGGTGCTGGCGGAGGTTCGTCCGGAGCAGGGCCTGCTTGAGCTTGCGGGAGAGCCGGGCCAGGTCCGTGAGGGAGTCCACTGCGGCCTTTCGGGCCTCGGGGTTCCGCTGGCGGAGCATCGGCAGGATGATGGCCTCGAACAGGCTCGCCTCGCGCTGGGAGAAATGTTGGTACATCGTGAGGTGCCGGGGCTCCACCCCGTACCGGAAGAAGTCCTTCACGATCGACAGCACGATGTAGTCGTCGCCGTCGTAGTACGGCGACCCGTCGGCGCCGTGGATGCACAGCAGCCCGTACTTCTCGAGTTCCCTGATGCGCTCCCGGTCCACGCCGGTGGACGAGGCCATCTCCTCGATCGACATCTGCAACCCGACGGCGGGCTCGGCCAGCTCCTCGTCCGACTCGCGGACCTTGGGCTCCTGCGCACCCTCACCCTCGGCCTCCCGCCGGGCCAGCCGCTCCCTGATCACCTTCAGGGGCAGGTACTCGTCGCGCTGGAGCTTGAGGATCTGGCGGAGACGCTCCACGTCCTGCTCGTAGAACTTCCGGTACCCGGATGCGGTGCGCTCCGGCTCGATCAGCCCCTCCCCCTCCAGGAACCGGATCTTCGAGATCGTGATGTCGGGGAACTCGGTCTTGAGGGCCAGGAGGACCTCACCGATCGACATGTACGTGCGCGTGGCCATGGCCATCACTCCCCCGCGAAGAACACGAGCTTGAACTTCCCGATCTGCAGTTCGTCCCCGGAGGCGAGCTCGCTCTCGTCGACGCGCTGCCGGTTCAGGTAGGTCCCGTTGAGGCTGCCGTTGTCGTGGAGGTAGAACCGGTTCTCGCGGCGCCGGATTTCCACGTGGCGGCGCGACACCGTGACGTCGTCGAGGAAGATGTCGCTCTCGGGATGGCGTCCGGCGGTGGTCACGTCCTTGTCGATGAGGAAGTTCGACCCCGCGTTCGGGCCGCGCTTCACCACCAGGAGGGCCTGGCCGGGCTCCAGCTCGTCCAGAGGGAGAGCGATCTCCTCGCCGGTCTCCTCCTCGACCTCCACGGGGGCGAACGTGAGGGTGCCCTCGTCCTGCAGCGGAGCACCGCAGTTCAGGCAGAACTTCGCGTCCTCGGGATTTCGATGTCGACATCTCGGACAGAGCACCATCGGCCTCCAGATGCGGTCACGCTCGCCCGAAGGTCGAGGCTTCGGACAGGGAGAGGACTCTAACGCCGCACTCGAGGTGAAGTCAACGACAGCAAGGGGAATGCTTTGGCCGAAGGTCGAGGCTGAACCACCGTTGCTTCGAAAGGGCTGGCGCGCCCGAAGGACCTCGGCCGGGCTACTCGGACTGGCCCTGGACCTCGGCCACGTACGAGGCGTAGGCCCCGGCGTCCAGGAGGCTGTCCAGCGACGCGCCCTCCGCCACCTCGATGGCGATCATCCAGCCGCCCCCGTAGGGGTCGGAGTTGACCAGCTCCGGGCGTTCCTCCAGCTGGGCGTTGCGTTCGATGACGGTGCCGGAGACCGGCGCGTACACGTCAGACACGGATTTCGTGGACTCGACCTCGCCGAACGGCTGCCCCGCCGTGACCTCGGCGCCGGTCTCCGGGATGTCCACGTACACCACGTCGCCCAGGGCGTCCTGGGCGTAGTCGGTGATCCCCACCCGGATCCGGCCGTCGCCCTCCGTGCGGGCCCACTCGTGCTCTTTGGTGTACCTCAGGTCGTCGGGGTAGTTCACTCCTCACTCCTTGAGCTTCTCGACCAGCTCCGAATACTCCCGGACCAGGGCCTCGGCCTCCTCGGAGGATCCGGCCTCGGCCCACACTCGCACAACGGGCTCCTGCGGGTGCGGAGCCACCAGGGCCCAGTCCTCGCCCCGGAACACCTTCACGCCGTCGGTGGTGTCGGCGGCCTCGCCGTTCACCCGCTCCAGGAGCTGCCGCATCACCGTCCCCTTGGCCTCCCACGGCATGGCGACGTCCCGCCGGGCCACGTGCGCGGAGGGTACCCGATCCACCACGTCGGCCAGGGTGGACTGCTGGCGGGCCAGCAGCTCGAGGAGCTTGGCCACGCTCATCATGCCGTCGTACGCCGCCAGGAATGCCGGGAACATGTACCCGCCGCCCTCCGCCCCGGCGAACACCACGCCGCGCTCGTCGGCCGCGCCCATCAGCGCCGCCGCCGAGATCCTGGTCCACACCACCTCGCCTCCCCGTTCCCGCACGATGTGCTCGGCCACGCGGGAGGTCACCACCGGCACCGCGATCCGCGGGTACGGCGTGGCCTGGGCCACCAGGTCCACGAACGCCAGCAGGGCCTCCCGCTGGTCCAGGACCCGTCCCCGCCCGTCCACCAGGCGGATGCGTTCGCCGGTGGAGTCGAACAGGACCCCCAGCGTGGCGCCGCTGCCGGTCACCAGGCGCTGCAGCTCCGTCAGGTTCCGCTCCAGGCCCTCCTGGGTCACCACCGCGTGCTCCTCGTCGAGGGTGGCGTTCACGGCGAGCACCTCGGCCCCCAGGCTCCCCAGGATCGACGGGCCGGTGAGCACGGTGCTGCCGAAGCCGTAGTCCACGACGAGCTTGGGCCGGCTCCTCCGGACGGCGCTGGCGTCCACCGAGTTCAGCAGCTCCCGGGCATAGTACTCGCGCCCCCGGGCCGGGAACGACAGCTCGCCGATCTCGTGGTGGAGGGCCCGCCGGAGGTCGTCGCGGTAGAAGATCCGCTCCACCTCTCGCTGGGTCCCGGGGTCGATGTCGATCCCCCGCCCGTCGAAGAACTGGATCTCCACCGACGCAGGGTCCTGGGGGGCCGTCCGGACCGCCACGCCGCCGATGCCCCGGGCGGAGCGGGCGTAGAACCGAGCCACCGGGAGGGGGACCAGCTCGAGATCGTGGACGTGCACGCCGGCGGCGTTGGCGCCGGCCACCATGGCTCGCTTGATGATCCGGGCCGTGCGGGTGACGTCGCGGGAGGCAACCACCACGGAGCGCTTGGGCAGGGCGCTGGCGAACGCCATGGCCAGCCGGATGGCCATCTCCGGGGTGACGTCGATGTTCACCAGGCCGGCCACTCCTCGATCTCCGAACAGCCCTCGGCTCCCCCTCGACTCCCAGATGATGCTCTGGGTCACCAGGGCCCCGGGCTCCACGATCTTGAAGGGGTAGACCTTCACCTGAGGGTTCAGCACGGAGCCCTCGCCGATGTTGCACTCGTCGGCCACCACCACGCCCTCGTCGACCCTGGCCCCCCGACCGATGTCGGTGTTGTTGCCGATCACGCACCCCCGCAACGACGCCGAGGGCCCGATGTAGGCGTTGTCGTGGACGATGGCCCGGTGGAGGAACGCGCCGGCCTTGACCACTCCGTTCGCCCCCACCACGGTGTGCTCCCGGACCTCCGCACCGGACTCGATCCTGCTGTTCGGCCCGATGAACACGGGGCCGGTGACCTTGGCCCCCGGCTCGATCTCGGCGTCCTGGCCCAGGAAGATGCCGCCCTCCAGCTCGAACCCGCCCACCTCGAGCTGGACCTTGCGGTTCAGCACGTCGCGGTGGACCTCCAGGTAGGTCTCGAGGTTCCCCACGTCGGTCCACTCCCCCCGGGCCACGTGCCCGTACATGGGCAGCCCCTTGTCCAGGAGCAGGGGGAACAGGTCGTGGGCGAAGTCGAACTCCTCCCCCGCCGGGATGAACGACAGGACCTCGGGCTCGATCACGTAGATGCCGGTGTTGATCTGGTCGCTGAACACCTCGCCCCAGCCGGGCTTCTCCAGGAACCGTTCGATGCGCCCGTCCTCGCCGGTGATCACGATGCCGAACTCCAGGGGGTCGCTGACCCGCTTCAGCACCACGGTGACCGCGGCTTCCCGTTCGCGGTGGAACCGAACCACCTCGCCGAGGTCGAAGTCGGTGACCGCGTCGCCGGAGATCACCAGGAACGTCTCGGTGAGCTCGGGCTCGGCGTTCTTGACGCTCCCCGCGGTGCCCAGGGGCTGCTCCTCGGTGGCGTATGTCAAGGTGAGGTCGAGGTCCGATCCGTCGCCGAAGAAGTTCCGGATGACGCTGGCCAGGAACTGCACGGTGACCACCACGTCGGTGAACCCGTGGCGGCGGAGCAGCCGCAGGATGTGCTGCATCATGGGCTCGCCGACGATGGGCAGCATCGGCTTGGGCTGGTTGCTGGTCAGGGGACGCAGGCGGGTGCCCTGACCCCCCGCCATCACGACGGCCTTCATGGTCCGGCCATCATAGCCGGGGCCCCAGAACCGGCTTCACGAGGGGTCGCCGGAGCGTCGTGGCGTGGGGCGGGCCTCACGAGGCGGTCGCACGGAGGGCGTCGCGGAAGTCCAGGACGTAGAGCGCCGTGGCGATGTAGTACTCCAGTATCCCCACGCCGTAGGAGATCCATCCCAGCGCGAGCACAATGGCGTCGCCCCCCAGCCCGAAGTTCCCCCAGGCCACTGCGGGCACGGCGAACATCAGGCAGAACGTGGCCACCTTGCCGATGAACCGGACGTCGATCCGGCCCCCCCGACGGAGCAGGAACAGCCCGGCCATCAGGATCGCGAAGTCCCGGACCAGGATCAGCAGGGCCGCCCACAGGGGGAAGGCGTCGCGGGCCACCAGCGCGATGAGCGCCGCGGCGATGGCCAGCCGGTCGGCCACGGGGTCCAGGATCTTCCCCAGCTCGGTGACCTGCCCGGTCCGGCGGGCCACCTGGCCGTCCACCCAGTCCGTGGACACCACGGCGCCCAGCAGGATCAGGCCGGCCGCCTCGGTCCCGTGGTGCAGCAGGAGCAGGACGAACACCGGGATCAGCAGGATTCGGGCGAACGAGATCGCGTTCGGCACGGTGAGCACGCGCCGGGAGGACAGCTGGGTGGTCATGGCCGGCCGGACCCTACCACCGGGTCTCCGCCGTCACTCCGTGAAGGTCGGGCCGGACGGTGGGGGTCCCTCGTCGTCCACCCCGAACGCCGCGGCCTCGGCCGGCAGCGCCGCGTCGGCAGCCTCCCGGCGGGTCACCGGGCGGCGGATCATCAGCCACGCGGCCAGCGGGATCCCGATGTCGGAGAACCCGCTCGCGGAGGCCCGGGCCACGAAGCTCGTGGTGGGATGCGTGATGGCCAGCCACGCGAACAGCGTGGTCGAGAGCACCAGGTACCCCAGGTACAGCGGCACCCGCGACTCCCGGGGGAACCGCCGGCTGCTCCTCGAGGCGATGGCGGAGTCCGCGAGCAGCGCGTACACGATGCCGAACACCAGCACGATGGCCGAGCCCAGGGCCAGGAACTGGAACACCGTTCCGGCCACGAACGACACGAAGTCCCCGCGGGTGAACGCCATCCACGAGAACAGAACCACCACGCCGAGGGCCAGGGCCTCGAACCGATCGATTCGCGTCCACCGCACGGCCAGGATCACCCCGACAGCCACCGTGAGAACGATGTCGAACAGCGGATTGCTGAACTGGAACCGGACCTCGAACGCCGACAGCACGTAGAACGGCACGGTCCACGCACCCACCAGGGCCAGCCCCAGCCCGAGCTCCACCCGCCGCTGAATCCGTCCCCGGGTCAGCATCCACACCCCGGTGAGCAGCACCAGGACCCACGGGATGGCCCGAGCCACGCCGACGTGCCGGTTGATGAACCCGGAGATGGCGTCGACGAAGTGGAGCGCTCCGGTGCTGTTCGTCTGGGCCACGATCGACGCACCGAGGGTGAACACGACCTCCACCACCAGGGCGACCAGGACCTCGGCGGCAATGGCGATGTAGATGATGAGCTCCTTGACCCCCTCCTCGCCGGCCTCGCTCGCCGGCCGCCGCCTGATGCGGCGGCGCCAGGCTGCCGCCACGCTGAGGGACAGGACCACCGAGAGCGCCACCCACACCAGGCCGGACGGGGAGACCCTGAGATAGGTCCGCCACTGGTCCAGGTGGCGGACCATCTGGATCCACAGCTTCAGCAAGATCACCACGGCCACCCCGAACTTCACGGTCGCGGCCCGGAGTTCCTGAGCCGGTGACGCGACCGCGTTCGCGAAGTTGTAGGAGAAGTCCACCAGCACCGCGGTGGCCAGCAGGACCATGGGCTGGATCAGGACCGAGATGCCGTCGAACGACCCGCCGAGGATCAGCGTGGCCTGGTTCGGGAGACCGCTCGAGAAGTCGTGGAGGCCGACCCACAGCACCGATCCGAAGAACAGCGCCAGCGACGCCGTCAGCAGGACCAGGGCCACCGGCTTGGTCCGCCGCCCCCAGGCCGGGCTCAACCTGAGGAGGGCGAACACCACCACGATGCCGAGGGCCCCGTAATACGACCCCCTGTTGATCCCCGGGCTCCACCGAACGAGCAGGGAATCGCCGAGCCCCCCGGACAGCGAGGCCAGCGAACCGTTCACGATGAGAAAGGCCAGCCCACCGGCCAGGGCCACCACGAGGCTCCCCCGGAGGGCCCCCCACAGGAACGCAAGCCACCCGGCGAACAGGGCCACCGTCACGACCGGGAACAGCGTGAGCGGCACGAAGGTCCACCGGCCGTCGCTGTCGTTCAGCCGGATCAGCGTGGAGTGGCGGAAGGCGTCCCCGTACACCAGCGCCACCAACAGCCCGATCAGCACGACCAGCGCGCCCACCGACAGGCAGCGCTCGGTGGCCGGGGTTCCCCCCAGCCGGAGACAGCCCTGCTCGAAGGGCTCGGCGAACAGGGTCCGGCCCACCGGAGCCAACGTCCGCCGGAGGCGGATCGCCCGCCGGTTCGCGAGCGCGCCCCTCGCACGGACCCGCACGGGGTGGACGGACGGACCGTTCATCGCTCCTCGGGACGGATGGCCAGGAGCGGGTTCCCGGTGGACGCGAGCACGCGGTCCTGCGACCTCACGAACGTGAACGGAGCGAAGTTCGTGTTGTCGACCTCCCACAGGCCCTCGAACGCGCCGGTCCGGGCGTCGAGGACCGTGATGCGGTGCTCCCGCTGGATGAGGTCCTCGTAGATCCCTCCCTCGTCGACGAGAACGCGGCCGTCCAGCACCATGGGGTCGGAGTCCGGCTCGGTCCGGAGCTGCATCGACCACAGCTCGTGCCCGTCGGCCGAGTCGAACCCGTGCACGAGGTTGGACTGGTCGACCGCTACCACCGCCCCGCCCCCGGCGGCCACCCCGATCCCCACCACGCCGTACACCTTGGCCGGCGTGAACGGCACCCTCCAGTGGAACCGGAACGCCTCCGGGTCGAACGACGCCAGCACGGTGTCCGAGCCGAGCTGCAGGACGGCCACGACGGCCTCGCCGTCCAGGGCCATGTTCCCGATCACGGAGATCCCGCGGATCCGGCGCACCACCTTCCCCGAGCGGGGGTCCACCCGGAGCAGGGCCCCGCCGCCCCACAGGATGTCGCCGCCGGGGAGGACCAGGGGGGTCCCCAAGCTGGCCGCGGCGGGGGCCCGTACGGTGGGCCACGCCGGATCGCCGGTCCGGAGGTCGATCCCGGCCAGGCCCACGCCGGCCTCGGGGACCACCACGGCGTCGCCCACGACCACGGGGAACGATCCCGGGATGGGCTGGCCGACCTCCGCCGTCCATTCCGGAGGCCCGCCGGACCGGGGAACGGCCACGAGCTTCGACCCGGCCTGGGTCAGCACCACGTCCCCGGCGGTGATGGCGAACTGGACGCTGTCGGGGCTCTGATACAGGACCTTCGCCCGGTCCTTCTCGATCAGGAACGAGGTGGCGGGCCGACCTTCGAACAGCGTCCCGAACGCCTGGTCTCCCCGGAAGACCGTGCCGGCCAGGTACAGGCGGTCACCGGACAGCGCCGACGGGCCGGTCGGCGGAGTCCGCATCCCGAACACCCGGCCGGCCATGCGAACCCCGTTCGTGGCGGAAGCGGGGGCGGACGGGCCCGGGGGCCCGGCGGGGGCGGGGAAGGCCTGCAGGATGGAGAACGGCCACGGCCCGAGGTTCTGGGTGGGGATCACGAGCGAGCCGTCCACCCACGACATCTCGACCTGCGTGTCTTGGTCGGTCACCCCATCCGGCGCGCCGATCGGTTCGATCCGAGCGGAGCCGTCGGCCAGGCTCAGGAGCACCAGGCGGTTGTCGCTCTTCAGCACGGCCACGGTATCGCCGAGGACCATGGGCGGCGCGAACACCACCGGGCCGATCCTCGTCCGCCACAGCCGGTGGCCGGTGCGCAGGTCCCTGGCCGTGACCACGGAGCCGGCCACGATGATCGCGCGGTCCCCGGCCACCGCCGGAGCCAGGTCCACGGTGCCGGCCTCGGAGGACCGCCACAGCACGCGACCGGTCGAGGCGTCGTAGGCGAACACGGGGCTTGCGTCCGAGGTGGCCACCACGACGTCGCCGCCTGCGGCGAGGCCCCCCAGGAGGATGTCGCCGGCGGAGAACGCCGTGATCGAGGAATCGCTCCATGCCACCGACCCGTCGTCCGGCGAGAGCGCCGTGAGGTTGCCGAGCCGGTCTCCCACCACGGCCAGCCCAGCGGCGAGGACGGGGGGCGCCAGCACCAGGTCGGCGGTGGACGCGGACCACCGTTCGTCCCCGGTGCCCAGGTCCAGCCCCCGCACCGAGAGGTCGTCGCACGCCACCACCACCGTGTCGCCGGAGATCAGCGGCGTGGCCGACACGACGTCGGGGAGCGCGACGGCCCACCGGGCGGCGCCGGTGTCGAGGTCGAGGGCCCACAGCGACTTCGTGGAGTCCGGGACCAGGACGAGGGGACCGGCGATCACCGGCGACGCGACGATCGGGCCCAGGAGCCGGATCTGCCAGTCGATCTCGCCGGTCCGGACGTTCGTGGAGGACACCGTGCCGTCGTCCTCGGCCAGGACCATGTGGGGTCCCGACGCCACCGGCGGGTACAGGACACCGCTCCGGCGGGCCACGCTCCAGGACAGGTGGTCCATGGACAGCCGGGCCCCGGGGAGGAACCCGGAGTGCGCCGAGTCGACGGCGCCGGCCTGGCCCGGCGCCGGCCCGAGCTCGTCGGGCTGGAGGGAGGCGGCTTCGCCCCCGAGGTTCGTGCCCGGCGCGTGGAACTCCCGCAGCGTGAGGTCGAGCGTTGTGTCCTGGCCCTTCCTGGAGAAGACCTCGTGCTCCTCCACCATCCCGACCCGGGGGCACTCCCACAGCTCGCTCCGGTCGGCCGACGGTACGCCCTGGGCGTCGGTGGTGTGGGTCTCCATGCGGAGATGCGCGCACCCGTCGAGGTGGAGCCCGAAGACCTCGCGGTCGCCCACGTCGAGGACCGTGGTCGTGCTCGATCCCTTCGACGTCCCCGTGCTCCCTGACCACGTCCAGTGGCGCCCCGGCTCCAGCGGCAGGTCGACCAGGATCTCGGGCGGATCGCTCTGGTCGAACGACGTGAACCGGGTCCCATAACGGAGGAGCTGGTGGCCGGCCAGTCCCACGTAGGACACCGCGGAGCCCGGTGAACCGGAGCCGAAGAAGTTCTCGAACCGGTCCACCAGCTTGACGGTGTTCGGGGTGGCCTGACCCAGGAGGAAGGCCGGTCCGGTGACCTGTTGGACGTCGGTGCCGGTGGGCTGCCCGTTGGTCACCGTGTCGAAGACGGACGTGGTGCCGAGAGCGAGCGGGATGGTGGCCAGGAGGTCCGCGCCGGCCCCCCGGCGCCCGGACGTCTCCGCCGCCAGCACCAGCGGAAACGTCAGGCCGGCCACGACGACAACCGCGACAGCCGACGCCACGACCCACCGGACGGGACGCTGCCGGGGCCGCCCCGGCGGTGGGGGCGGCGGCGGGGCGTTCGGCGGAGGTGGGAGGGACCCCCCGGCTGGGATCACCGGGCCCGGAGCCGTTCCCCATTCGGTTGTGGGCGGGAGCGGGCCCGAGCCCTCGTGCTCGTCCACCATCCCCCTTGCGCTCGGTGCCTTCGGCGCGGGCACGGGTGCGCGTTCACCGTCGGGCCGGCCGGATTCGAACCGGCGACCTTCTGACCCCCAGTCAGGCTGAGGATGTGTCGGCGGGTACCGTCTGGGGTCATCCCGTGCTCAGCTCGACCCTATCTCCTGGCCGGAGTGGCCGTCCAGTGTCATCGGATCCCAAGGAGGATGATTGCAGTCTGGATTGCAGATTCGGGGCAGGGCTACAGCAGCATGTTCCCACTCCCTTGACGGAACTCCCTGTGGGGAGTTACTCCGGCGGCTCCGGCTGAAGGGCCTCATCGAGCGCGTTCCCGGCACGCACACCTACCTCATCACCGCCTACGGACGGCGGATCGCCACGTTCTTCACCCGGCTCGCCGCTCGGGTGGTCGTGCCCGGTCTGACCGCACCGGACGGCGGATCGCCACGTTCTTCACCCGGCTCGCCGCTCGGGTGGTCGTGCCCGGTCTGACCGCACTGGACAAGGCGGCGCGGCCACCGCGGACCGCCCCCCGTCCCTGCTCGCGGCGTGGCGCACCCACGACGCCGAGATACGAAGACTCATCCTCAGAGCCGGCCTCGCCGCCTGATCGCACCCCCACCGTCCGCCCGGCCTGGCCGCAGGCTCAACCTCAGCTCGCCTCACGGGCTGCGGCGGTCCCGCCCGGCACCTTTCGGGGCCCACGTCCGCGCCCTACCATTGCCACTGGCACAGCAGCCCCCCACTTCAGACGTCCTCACTAGCCCCACGCGCTCGTTCCTGCTCCGAAAGTTGCCTCATCCGTCGCGAGCTGTCTTGTCAAGCGCGGGGCTAGTGATCAACACGATCACCATGGCCGTGCTGGAGCGCACCCGCGAGATCGGCGTCCTCCGCTCGATCGGCGGCCACGCTCGCGACATCCGGCGCATCTTCGGCACCGAGGGCCTGGTGGTGGCGCTGGCGGGCTGGGTGATCGGCATCCCGCTCGGCCTCGGCCTAGCCCACGCTTAGCCCACGCTTAGTCCGGATCCGTCGAGATCTCGAGCGTCCCGCCGAGCGTCGCCGCGCCGCTCACCGAGAGGCTGTCGTACTGCGTCCCCGCCTCGACGCCCGCGATCTCGATCGGCAGGGTCCCGCCCTTCTGGTCGTAGGTCCCCGTCACCGTGAAGATGCCGGGCGAGTTCCCGGGCTGGACCGTCCCCTCGTTCACCAGGTCGCCGTCCACCGTGCCGACCCCCGACAGCGTCCCGCCCGAGATCGAGACCGTACGCCCGGCCCCGGTCCCGCCCCCGGCCAGCGACGATGCGGCATCCTGTAACCGCGTGTCCCCCGAGTCCTGGGTGTAGCCGCCGGTCGCGGTCATCGACGCGCTTCCGGCAGGGTGACCTGGCCGGAGTTCGCGAACGTCGTGTCCACCGACGCGGTGGTCCCGTCGGCCAACGAGACATCCCCGGCGGTCTCGTTCGTCACGCTCGAGAACTCGGTGTCGCCGGCTGAGACCGTGAACGTGCCCTGGTTGTCGGTCGGGATCAGGATGCTCGTCAGGGCCGTCCCGTTCTGCTTGGTGACCGTGCCCAGGTTCGTGAACGTCCCGGCCGCCGGCGGGTTCGAGCCGCCGTCCGAGGCGCCCGGCGAGTCCAACACGATCGAGTTCGGCGTGGCGTGGTCCATCGTGAACTGACCGGTGTTCGCGAAGGCCCCCGGCGGCCACGGCGATCGTCCCGTCGGTCCACGTGGCCGTCCCGTCCATCGCGAGGTCCCCGTCCACGGATTTCTGCGCCGCGCCCCCGAACTGCAGGTCGGCGCCCTGGGCCACGGTGGTGGCGCCCGGACCGGTGAGCCGCCCGCCCTCGAACGAGAAGGACACGGTCAGGGTGAGCGGGCTCGCACCCCCGACGGCGCCGCCGGTCAGCGCGAGGTCGGTGATCGACGAGGGCAGGTCGCCGTCGGTCATCTGGAGCCCGCCGGCCGAAACGACGATCGCCTCGACGCTCTCCAGCGCCTGGATCGAACGCGACCTGGGGAGCGAGTACGTGATGGTCGGATGGGGTTCGTGAACGGGACGCAGACGAAATCGGCGGCGCCCGGGACGCGCGAGCCGCCGGTGGCGACGTCCCGCCAGTTCCGGGGGTCGTTCCGGTCGTCGGTGGTGCCCCGGCCGGTCCACTCGATCGTCTCGGTGCCGCTGCTGCAGGCGGAAGCCGCGGCCGGGACGGTGGGATGGAGCCAGATCCCCGCGGCCACGACGGCGAGGAGGCCGGCCGCGAAGCGCCGCGCCATGCGGGCCCGCGGCCGAGCTCGATCGCGGCCTCCACGGGCCGATCGTGTTCCCCCAGTCACCCCCACCCCCCAGCTCCCCGCCGGCCTGGTCTCGCGCTGCCGGCAGCCCCGCTGCCGCGGTCGAGGCGCGGGACACATACCACCCACGCGGCCGGGCTGTCGAGGCAGGATCCGCCCCGGACGGCTGGCCGGACCGCCGTATCGTGGGCTCGACGGGTGGAGGGTTGAGGATACCGCTGGGCGGATTCGAGCTCGATGGTCCCCTGGAGACGGAGCGGCTGATCCTTTCGGCCGTACGTGGAAGACGACTTCGAAGCGCTGTTCGCGATCCGCTCCCGCGAGGCCGTCACGCGATACCTGTACTGGAGCGCCCAGACCAAGGCCCAGGTCCGCGAGATCCTCGAACAGAAGATCGCGAGCGTGGCCATCCGCTCCGAGGGCGACGTCCTCGCCCTCGGCGTGGTGCCGAAGGGGACCGACGTCCCGGTCGGCGACGTGATCTTCCGGTGGACCAGCGAGGCCCACCGGCAGGGCGAGCTCGGGTACGTCGTCCACCCCCGACCACCAGGGCCGCGGCTACGCGACCGAGGCCTCTCGGGTGCTCCTCCGGATCGCGTTCGACGACCTGGGGCTGCATCGCGTGTTCGGGAGCGTCGAGGCCCGCAACGCGGCGTCCGCCCGCGTGCTCGGGAAGCTCGGCATGCGCCGGGAGGCGCACTTCGTGGAGAACGAGTTCGTCAAGGGCGAATGGCAGAGCGAGCTCGTGTACGCGATCCTCGCGAACGAGTGGCGGGCCCGCGCCGGCTGATCCCCTCGCCGAGCGGTCGCTCGCGTCGGCTCGCTACCGGCCTTCACCCACGCCCGGATCGACGTGGGGCTGCTCCCGCTCTGGATCGTCCAGGCCCACGACGCGTTGCCCGTGTTGCCGGCCTGATCGGTCGCCGACACGACGAACATGTGGTCTCCCGGCGGCAGGCCCGCATAGCTGACCCCCGACGCGCACGGCTGGGGCGTCGCTCCGTCGAGCGAGCACGTCACGCTCGTGTTCGACTCGGTCGAGAAGGTGAAGGTCCCAGTGGGATCGAGCGTGGGATTCGCCGGGCCCGAGTCGATGATCACCGCCGGCGCGCTCGTGTCGACCGACCACGTCGCCGTCTCGGGGCTTGACGAGTTGCCGGCCGCGTCGGTGGCAGTCACCGCGAACGAGGCGAGGAGCACGGCTCGGGCGAGGCGCCGTCGAGCGAGCAGGCAAACACCGCCCCGGCCTCGCTCGAGAATGCGAACGTGGCGGTGGTGTCGTTGGTCGGGCCGGTCGGCCCCGAATCGATGGTCACGCTCGGCGGGACGGTGTCGACCGTCCAGTTCCACGTGACTGGGGCGGACGTGTTCCCCGCCTGGTCGGTGGCCTGGACCGAGAGGACGTGGTTCCCGTCCGCCAGTCCGGACGATGAGGCGCCCGACGTGCACGGCTGGGCCGCCGCGCCGTCCCACGAGCACGTCACCGTCGCCCCGGACTCGGTCGAGAAGGTGAAGCTCGCCGCGGTCTGGTTCGTCGGGCTCGCCGGGCCCGAGGTGATCGTCACGGCGGGGGGCACGGTGTCCACGGTCCAGCTCCACACGATCGTTTCGGATCGGTTTCGTGCGGGGTCGACGCCGTAGACAGAGAGGTTGTGAGCGCCGTCGGTCAGCCCCGACACCGACCGAGGCGACTTGCAGGTCGCGTACCAGGCTCCGTCGAGCGAACACCACAGGGTCGCCAGCTCCGACGAGCTGAGCGTGATCGACGATGCCGTCTGGTTCGTCGGCGATGACGGCCCGGAGATCGTGACGACCGGAGGCGTCGTGTCGATGTTCCAGGAGCGGGTCCGCGGCGCAGACGTGTTCCCCGCGGTGTCGGTGGCCCACACGGACAGGGCGTGCGCGCCGGGGCTCAGGCCCGAGTAGGTGACGCCGGAGGCGCACGGCTGGGCCGCGACCCCGTCCAGCGAGCACGCCAGCGTCGCCCCCGCCTCCGTCGAGAAGGAGAACGTGGCGGAGGTCTGGTTCGTGGGGTTCGCCGGGCCCGACGTGATCGTCACGGCCGGCGGGACGGTGTCGACCGTCCAGTCCCATTCGGCCATGGCGGACCGGTTGCCGGCCGGGTCGGTGCCGTACATGAAGAACCGGTGCGGGCCGTTCGACAGCCCGGAGACCGACCGGGGCGACTTGCAGACATTGAAGGGCGCGGCGTCCAGCGCGCACGACAGCGTGGCCGGCTCGGACGGTGCGAAGGTGAACGAGGCGCTCGTCTGGTTCGTCCCCGACGCCGGTCCCGAGGAGATCGTGACGGTGGGGACGGTGGTATCGACGGTCCAGGTGCGAGTGACCTTGCCGGACACGTTCCCCACTTGGTCCTTCCCGAACACGGAGAAGTTGTGGGTCCCGTCGGACAGGCCCGAGTACGACACGGTCGTCCCGCACACCACCGGGATGGCCCCGTCCAGCGAGCACTTCAAGGTCGCCGGCTCGTTCACGGACAGGGAGAACGTGGCCGTCGTCTGGTTCGTCGTTGGGCGGGGCGCAGACGTGATCGAGATCTGCGGCGGCATGCTGTCGACGTTCCACGAATAGGTCGTCGTCCCGACGTTGCCGAGCTCGTCGGTCGCCGTCACCGCCAGTGTGTTCGCCCCCTGGGGGAGATCGGTCAGCTGGATTCCGCCACTGGAGCAGTCGGTCGGCGCTCCGCCGTTCAATTGGCAGGTGAACTGCTGCGTCGTCGGTTCGTTCGGATGGAAGGCGAACTTCGCCGTGGTGCTCTTCACGGTGGAGAGCGGTCGGCGGAACAGCGGATCCATGTCGAACACCATCGTTGGCCCCGTGTTGTCGACAGCGAACAGCGACTCCGCCGGGGGATCCGTGGTCGCGCCGGTGAGGTCCGTAGCGCGCACCTCGAAGCTGTAGGTGCCGTCGTCGAGCGGCCCGTACGAAGCCCCGGAGGACGGGTCGCACGCCTGCCACGACTCGGGAGCGCCCAACTGGACCAACGAACACTGGAAGCTCACGCCGAGAGTCAGGCTGGAGAACGTGAAGGCCGCGTTCCGGTCGTGCTGCGCGCTGGGCGGCGCGGAGTCGATGCTGACGTCCGGACCGGTGGAGGTCACCTGGAACGTACGAGTGGCCGGGGTCGGGTCGGTGACCCCATTCTCGTCGGTCCCGGCCACCTCGAACGTGTATTGGCCGTCCGCAAGGCTCCCGATGGTCGTCGACTGCCCGTTGCACGGCGTCCACGTACCGACGTTCCCTCCCACGTCCAGGCGGCACTGGTAGGTCGCCTGCCGGGACTGGGAGAAATAGGTGAACGTGACCACCCGGCTGGAGATCCTCCCCGACGGTCCGGACACGATGGTGGTGTCGGTCGGGGGCGGGGCACGGAGGGCCGCCAGCTGGGCGGACAGCTGGTTCACCACCCCGGCGTACAGGGGATCGCCGGCCAGGTTGTGCAGCTCGTAGGGGTCCTGCGAGAGGTCGTACAGCTCCCGCTCGCCCGTGAGGTACTCGACGTACTTGTACTGCTGCGTGACCAGACCCCACCACGACGGGATCGGAGGCGGGCTCGCCGGGTAGTACGGGCACGGGTAGGACGCCCCCTCGCACCATTCGATCAGGGCGGCGTCGCGGACGCTCGTCGCCTGCCCGTCGAGGAGCGGGACCAGCGAGCGGCCGTCGGCCCCCCAGGGGATGCCCACGAGGTCGGCGATCGTGGGAACGATGTCGACGTTCTGCACCAGGGCATCGGTCGAGACGGGTTGGTCCTCCGGCACGAGGGGCGGGTACCGGATCACCATCGGCACGCGGACGGACTCCTCGTGGGGGACGATCTTGCCCTGCCAGCGGTGCTCGCCGAAGAGGTATCCGTTGTCCGAGAGGAAGATGACCAGCGTGTTCTGCTCCCTGGCCCCGAGGGAGTTCAGGATGATCCCCATCGAGTTGTCCAGGCACTGCACCGCCTGGACCATCTTCTGGTGCTGGCTGTCGTCGAGGGCGATGGTTGCTGCCGACAGCGGGCGGAACTGCATGTACGCCGGCTTGCCGTCGTTCATTGTGTCCTCGTCGAAGGACGGCGGCCGAGCTGGCGTCACCGGGTTGTTCTGGCACCGGGGGTCGTTCGCCGGGAGGTGGGGGCTGGTCGGCGTGTACATCGCGAAGAAGGGCTGGTCCGCCGGTGTGCTCGTGATGAAGTCGGCGACGTCCTGGGCCGTGATGTCGGTGGTGTAGCCGCTGTACTGCGTCCAGGTCCCGTTCACGTCGATGAGTGGGTTGACGAGCGAGTAGTTCGACGGCGGCACGGAGTAGCAGATGAACTGGTCCCAGCCGGGCTGCGGATCGCAGCCCATGCTGTTCAGGTACTTGCCGGCGAGCATGGTCCGGTAGCCCAGGTCGTGCAACGCCGGCGCGATCGTCGGCCGGGTGAGCCCCACGACAACGTGGTCAATCCCGGTGTGCTGGCCGTACAGGCCGGTCAGGATCTGCGAACGGGAAGGGCAGCACAACGAGGTGTTCACGTAGGCCCGGTTGAACGTCACGCCCTTGTCGACGAGCTGCGAGAACACGTTCGGCATCAGCGACCGGGTGAACATCGGGAACGTCTGGTCGTCGCTGACGAGCAGCAGGATGTTCGGCGGGGTGGCCGAGGTCGGCGTCTTGATCGAACTCGGCGCGCGTGCCGCCCGGCTGGGCGCGGCGGGGACCAGCGTCCCGAGCAATGCGAGAGTCGTCAGCCCGGCTCCCAGCACACCAAGCCGGAGCCGGGGCGGGAGCGTCTTCTGCGGAAGACGGGGGGGGCGCACTCCAGTGTTCATCATGGTCTGCGCCGTCTTCGCCCCATCGGGCGATTTGGGAAGCAACTCACACCATCTTCACTCGGCATACTGGGGAGGGAGTTGAGGGGCGACCCCGACCTGGATTGGCCGCCGAGGCGGCCGCCGCGGCCGTCCGTCGCTTTCGGGGCAACCGCCATCTCGATCCGGGTGGCGTGGGAGGTGGCGGGAAAACGGTGGACCGGCACGCCACGATCTGCCGGCGGCCGGAGACGTGGCGATGGTCGCTTTGACCCGTCGGCGCGAGGGAACCTGGTTTACCCCCACCCCCTGATCAAGCCGAGGGGGCCATTACCGGACAGTCTCCAGTTAGTCAATATGGAACGGCCGGCTCCAGTCAGCCGATTCGTGGATCATCCACGCGGAGGCGGAAGGAGCCACACGCAGAAAGGAGCCGGCCATGGCAAGTATCCCCCGCCGAGACCTGATCCACCTGGGGATGGACGT